>Ga0126335_1001713_pt1 | contig 12583 bp, 8 predicted proteins | sample OlaspJWI45metaG_FD_108409 | JGI IMG/M metagenome (GOLD analysis project Ga0126335, IMG submission 108409) | Marine gutless worms symbiont microbial communities from Oahu, Hawaii - Olavius sp. 1 OAHU.JWI-45 metaG | ecosystem: Host-associated > Annelida > Digestive system > Unclassified | place...
ACTGCATTTGATTAACGTGTATGTAATTTACTGTCATTACACAGTTTAAGTAGACACACTGTTTCGGTACAATTACATTTTTAACTTTACGTTAACCTTACTTCCCGCATTGTCCACCCTTGTCATACCGTGCTGATAAGTCCACTCCTGCATTGTCCACCCCTGACACATGGTGCCGATATTTCCACTCCTGCATTTTCCACCAACCCCGTTTTGACCGTGCCGATTTGTCCACTCCCGCAAATTCCATCAACCCGTCTATCTCTGATATGGGCTTGTTCCCGAAATAAAACCATTGATTGATTGATTGATTGATAACAGCCAAATACGCCTATAATTAGTTTCGCACATACCTGGTGATCGTTTTGAATATTTAAAACGTCGGTGAGCTTACTCGCTTACAGATGGTGAATGTGATGCCACGACAGAAAAGACTGGAAAATGTGGATAAAGGTAGATCCATTTTATTTCGTTCATGTTTGTATGCAAGCAGTGTCCCAGAAAAAAAGAGACCAACAGCTTTTTCTGCACAACTCTAATATGATTCGTCGTCTGCGTAACCAAAAATACCAAATTTTTACCATACAGGCAAAGTCGCTTCAGATAGTGTACAATAACACCTGTCTGCAGAAACAGTGAACTCCGATGGCGGGAGGAAGCAGTGGTCCAGCAGCTGACGAGTCACTGCGTGAGTTGGTGGATGTTTTCGAGCCGAAGATCATTCAACATCTGACTGAACCATCTCGTTTGTTTCAATACTTTGATTTCGGCCTAATAAATATGGGTACGCTGTGATGACATTATATCTGTTCTTCTACCAGTAAGCAGCATCCCACCCCTGTACAATATGACATTGTGACACCTCTAAATCAACTCAGCCTTTTATCTCCCCGGAGTCGGTAAATAAGAACCAGCTTTGGCTCAAAGACGCGTAATCATCATCATCATCATATATTCGTTTATTTAGAAGTTGACAAACGCAACACATACAAAGTACAAGTACACAAATTGGAGAAATAGAAAAATGGTGAACGATTAGATCTAACACAAATCACTAGTACGAATCTTTGTATAACATTCTTATTAGAAAGTCATCGTTATTAAGATGTGTGCTTTTGTTCAGTAGTGTCTTATTATGCGATCGTTCTCTCATACTGTAAGGGATGGAATGACGGTCGGGTAGAAGAGGCTGTAAAACATGTACCGAATGTAGCAAGACGTGTTTACCCGACCAACCCGTTTACTCAAGTCTCCACAAGTGTCTGAACAGTACATTGGCATACAGAGCGTGGTTCATTCTGTTCGTAGATAAACTCGTAGGTTTCCTACAAATTATGTGAGATCCCTTAGCAACGTGTGCTGTACCTGAGTGCTTCTGCGGTGGAGTACCCTTGCAAAGTATATGATTTCCTACCTATCTCTGAAACTGATTGAGACTGGTCTTTGCGTTCACACGTATCCTAAATTCCCAAGCGGTGTATAAAACACTATGTTGAACACTAGTAGAATGTAATTTGGGATTGTACATTAATGACGTCACAATCCGAGGGAAGAGGTGGATTCACATGTGACGATGAGTAAGTTAATGGGAGGGAGAGGAAGAAAAGTACTGTCGTCACACTTAGGGCAAGGCTCAGCTTTTAGTAGTAAGTATCGGAGTCCTACAAATTATTATTAGGACAAAATGTGTGATCACTTGTAAACCCTGTGGCAGGATGAATAGAAACATTTTGGAAACAATTTTATTAGTTTGACATGATTTCTAGTCTGTGCGACTGGGACTGAAGTTTTATATATTTGCTTATGTGAATCATGCTAGTGTACCGATTGTGTTGACATAAAATTTTGTACAGACCAAAACAAAACGATATTTGAAAAAGAAAAACACTCACGAGAAGAAGCTGTTAGAATTATGCTAAACTACTTGAAGAACTCTACAGTGCCTTGGTTCAGGAAGTTCAAAGAAGCTTTGCTAGAAGCAGGTTAGTAAGTTTGCAGCTTGGACAAAAAAACACTAAAAGCTCTAAATAAGCTTACGTATATGTTGGTTTTTCTGTCAGCAAAATTTTTGACATTTCCAAATTGATGGTATGCTACTAATTAAAATGGCGTAATTATTATTAGTATTATTATTATTAGTGTTTTTGTTTTGTTTCAATACCCTTGGATGAATAGTTCGGAAGGGTTAAAAGCAATAAAAACAGAGCTGCTATGACTATTGGTCCGGATCGTCCTGGGACACGAAGATGTGTAGAAGAACTGCATTGAATCGTTGCAATGCCACAGACAGACGCTGAAACAAATGTTATTATTAGTATTGGTATTATTAATTATTAATATCGTTTTGTTAAAATTATTGTTAAAATACTGTGTCACAATATGCTTTATAAACTTTGTGAACGTCCGACTATTTGTAGGCTATTGATAACTAATTTAGTAGTAGGCATAATGTTCAACATATTAGAAGACAAGTGAGTTAGTAAGTAAGCAAGTACTTTAACTGACATACGACGAACGCACATGCAACATACAATGAAATATAACATACAGTAGACAATCCCAAATTATATTCTACTGTTGTAAGGTACTGTCTAACACAAGTTCACAAAAGCCTTGCTTTAATGAGCATATCAATACTATAATATTTTGTAGTTGATAAGAGTGGATAGATGTTCATTCCTTCAATAAAAGAAAATAAAAAGTAGAAGAAAACTGTACGATATACCTATTATTCAATTAGCTCTAAATTTAAACTTTTTTTATTGTGGCAGTATAAATGATGTTCGTAAAACAAAAAAGAGAATTATTGCAATAGTTGTTAATGTTTTTATTTGGCGTCAATGTTAAAGGTTTCGAAACGTTGTATAAGATTCTGAACATGGAGGACATCGATGTCGAGAAATACGACTGCTTGTTTCGGTTGCACTATTGCCACTTCACGTCTGACGTTGATGCACAAGAAGTTACTCGACAACTACTGGTCTCAGGCATTCTCAAGTAAGCCGATCGCCCAACTAACGTAAGATACTGCTGTTATAGTGTAATTATAAGTTTTAAGTTTTAAAAAGTTACTTTTGTATTTTTTGGGTGGTGCGGTGGTTCACTCGGTAAAGCATCCGATCTGTGACCATCATGTGTGATACGGATTCGTATCTTGGCCGGATACCACTGCGTAGTAACCCTGTGCAAGTTATTTACACCTATGTACCTGTGTCATTAAGCAGTATAATTTGGTACTGGCCTAACGGCTGGGAAGTAAATAGACACAGTAACACACCACGCGATGTACTGACCCCGTATCCGTGGTCTCGCAATGTAAGCTGGTGTCTGGCTGAGGACTAATGAAACGAAGATCAGCGCTGCCAAGTGGGCCACGAGGCTCGGAAAGGACTTTTCTTACTTTTGTACACGATGATTTCTGCAGGCTTTATTATGTGTAGTTTTTTTGTAGTTTGTACAGCTCTGTAGTTTTTTTCTGTCTTTTTTTACTGTCACAGCTTCTTGTGTTAGTTATGGTGTTGTGTTTCTTCTATGGGCCTAGTTGCCTGAAAATAAACTTGATTGATTGATTGATGTTAGTGTTACATCATAATTTATAGTGATCATTATTTGCCATGCACATATATTGTCAACAAATTGAAATGACGACGGCGTTTCTAACAAAATATGCGTACCCAATTAATTTGTCACTGTAAATGGGTCTGTATTGGAGCAAGTGAAGCAGTTCTCATACCTTGGCACTCTAATGTAAGACGATGTGATGTAACATGAAAATTAATTTACTGTTGTTCGCATTCGCACTCAGGACTAAGTTGGTCTGTCAACAGGAGAGAAGATATGGAACAAATAGATGCAGAATACACGTTATATGGCAACTCAAGGGCCATGAAGAAGCTAATCTTCATGCTACGTGATCGGAATGACAAGTGGTTTTTGCATTTGGTAGCGGCAACTAAGGAATGTGGATATCTTTTAGATGATATCAATCCACGTCTGAAAGAAGCGGGTAATATTTTTATGATTCTGTTAATGAAATATTTTAATTATTTTTGCTTCATCATTTAGTCGCTTATTCTTGCTTTTTTGATATGGCATTGATACGGCAGCTCCGTACACAGTTGACCAGCGAGAAGCTAAAGAAGAGAAGCTAAAACATCACAGCAGTATTTTGATAAGAACTATTGCCAGGCTGTCAACATAATATTTTGTCTGTTGCGGCCAAGTATGGTATTAATTGGTTGGAGAATTCTGTCTCCTCTATCAAGGAGTCCATATGGCAGACAGTTACTGCATCTGTTATATAGGTTTTAGTGTTTTTATTAAAGTGTTCTATTGTAAGTATCAAATGATGTTTGGACTTTTTGGAAATACTCTTAAGTTCTTATCTTTGTATTCTATTCTCATTTCATATCTGTTTTTGTAGTTTAAAAAAGTAGTTTTGTATTGTTTTAGCAGCTTTTGAATGTTTTTCAATTTTGTGTTTTTTTGTATTTTTGTGATTGTATGTGAATGTGTACTGGCTGCCTTTTGGGCGTAACAAACGATAAAACGATAATAATTAGTGGCTGAATCGAGTAGTGAGGCTTAACAGGTAAATAATAAGAATAATAAGATTTTTTATGGAGTTGGTGATTATTTGCTTAGGTAAAGGTATAGGTAGAGGACACTTGATATATCGCTCAGGTATGGCACGCGTTTTTAAGGGATCACACAGTTTTACCTGCCACCCACGCGTTTATCTACGAATGGAATGAACCATACTTGCCTTTGCCTTCCCAGCCGAAGCTTGTCCTCATTTGCCGGCCCCGGAGGGATGGAAAGCTGAGTTGTCCTAGGCACCACCATGGTGAGTAAACAGTCTGCCCAGGACCGCTACATGCTGGAAATCACAGTTATTAGCTGCTCAGACCGTCACGCCTCACAGTCAGCGGGCAACTAGAAACGCAGCAGGTTGCTAGCGTTGAACTCACGACTTCTCTGAAACACTAACCACTGATAATGTTAGTGATACCTCACTGGGCAACTGGAGTGCAGGGATTATGAGTGTTGAACTCACGACCTCTCAGGCCGAAAGCCGCGACGCTAACCAACTACGCCACCGAGTCACCCTTAGTTTGTGTGCTGTCGTTTGTTGTGTGTAGAATTAAGGTTGAGATTATGTTGTCTTTTATCTGTTGAGCTACCATACGTTATAACGATAAATGAATGAACTGAATAGCTACAGAGACTGATTTCGGCTGACAGGATGGGAACTTTGTTGGATAGGGCCTAGCGTCATCACGAAAGCCAACAATAGTCGGCTATTTTGATAAATAATTGCAAGTTATTTGATATTGTATCATTGCGGTATACTAAATAATTGTAGTAGGCCTACGTCTAAATTAACAAATGTTTTAATAGAGGTCTATACATTATGTTAGCACTTAACGGGTTTGTCTGCGATCATTTGTCGAATATAAATTTAATAGACGTATAATATTTATGAATATAGCAGAGTAATTTTATGTTCTATACTGTATGATAATCCAGAAACACTGAGAACTATGGAGTCAGTTATTAACCAAGAAGTCGTGAATTCAGGTAATATGTTGGTTTATTTCTTTGTTTTTTTATCGTACATACGGCATAGAAAGTAATAACATCTTGTTACTGAAAATGCAACTACTTTATTATTAAACTGACCTTATCTAGCACAGGTGCCAAATTAAACGGGCAAATAACAATTTTAACAGTGTTTCGATTTCATTAAACATAAATACAGTTACTGAAACATCAAATTTTACTGTGTACAGAAAAGCAGCTGGCCGAAAGAGAAGCCACAAGAGAAATAAAGATAAGGGCAGATGAATCTAGACGGAAGGAAATGCAGTCAAGAGGAAGTATAAAAATGAAAACGGAGCTACAGCACAGATCACGTGAAAACGAACGCTTGAAAGTCGACTTGAAAGACGATGAGTTTGACTTTCGGTCTTTCTGTCCAAATGCGGCTGCTGCTGCTGACAATGATGCTGATGACTGGCGCAAGATAAAGTTTGAGTCGAATACCTCGTCTCAAATGCGCAACAGCCAGACACCAGCTTCCGTCAGGCAGCATCCTAGCACCAGTGTCAACGACCAGCACGGTGCGCAAGCAACGAAAACCAAAACTGCGCCAGGTTCAGTGATCTACCACCTGTCTTTTTGATTTAAGCAGAAATTCTCAAAGATATTAAACACCCATTGTTGTTGCATTAACTTTAAAATTTCGCTTATCAATCAGGTCATCAGTTATTATCAACATTAAATATATGATATTTAGCAAAGGCAGAACAGAATTCATCCATATAACTTAGCACGTGTTGAGAAATTGAAAACTTTCGTGACAGCCAACCACCATAAGCAGTTTTACAGTTCCCATACGATGCTAAAATCATGGATCATGTTGTATGTTGATGCAGTTCTTTTTATAGTGGTTTAGTAGATGACATAACGCTATATTTTAGATACTGGCCCTGACATGACACTTCAAGCGAGTACAATGAAAACAACATCTCATTTCAGCGGTTCGAGCGCCTGCAGTTCTATGTCGCCGGATTCGCCAGTCTATGAGCTAAAGTAACGTACATTGTATTATACAAGTTAGCGATATTTGAAAACTTCGTTAATTGCAGAAGTTTTCAGATGCGTCATTGTAGCAAATGGCGTCAACAACTGTCAAACATTGTGGAGAAGAAAAACGCGAAGACTGATTAATCAATTTTTAGCGCCATTTTTAGAACTTTTTTGCGACTCCATCAATTATATTAACAGAAGTTCACACAAGAAAGACTAACACGTCGACTTGTAGCTCAGTATATAACAGTTACTTACTTTGCCAGGAAACTGACTTTCACAATTGGCAACCAACAACGACGATAAACTTTGAAAAGATTGGAACACAGTGACCAAATATTGTTGGGATGCACCCAACGAACGTCGGGGACTTTGACGTTATGATTGCGGTGTACGTGTAACTTAGTTGTTTCATACTGTGATACATTCGTTTACTGTAAGCTACGTGATGTCTAAAGAAATGCATATACGGTGTTTCTATCTATTGCAGATGTCTGAACTGCCATGCTGACAGTACACGTAGTAGCGATCTGCGTCTGGTCAAAGATCACTGCATTACAGTGGATGAAGACTTCTCCAAAAAAGCCGATTTTGAAGACTATGTCGTGCCAAAAAAACTTCAAGGGTGGCGTAAAGACAAATCAATCAAATGCAAAAAATGCAACGGTGACTGGGGTGTCAGAGCATTTTACAACGGCCATTCTTACAATGTACTAATTGCCACCAATTTTGAGATGCTTGGTCCAGATGCCTCTTGCTTCTTCGTCAGAAACTGGAATGAAGTTCCGTTTAAAATCCACAAACTAAGACAAAGGCGTAAACCCTATAGCCTTGAAGCGGCAGTAGAAAAAGCACTGAACCTTAATGAAAAATAGTTCTCACAAGCATTAAAGATTAATAATTTTAGCTTTAGCTGTAGTCATGATGGCAATGTGCGCATTCGACAATGCCAATGATAACTGCATGGCTAAACATTGTCTTTACTGTACAGAGTTGGTTATCTGCTAATTGCGATGTTGTATTCGTGGTAAATTGCAGTGACCTGATATCTATGAGTTTATAAGAGTGTGGAAATGTTTTTAGTCGCGTGTGTTCTCTCTGTCTGTCCAAACTCTTCATTTTTTGAATGCCATGTCCTGGTAGCTTTGTTTTTGGCATGCCAGTACAGCTTCATAACACTTAACATTTTGAACACCCTTTCTGACTAACATTGTGTTAACAGTGACAACTGTTTCTGTTGTTAATAATCGACATCATGAACAGTTATGCACTTTGATGTTGTTATGTAATAAATAATAACAGTGAGCATATTATTTTGCAAGGTGAAGTCACAATCAACGTGAAGTTGAAGTTGACGTTTGTTGTATTAATAGTTTTGCGTACGGTTTTTTCATGATGTTGTTTGCCAAAAATCACCACAACGCGCTTGAATCTGTCAAAGTTATGTACAACATATGTTGGTCTCTTTTTCTGGGCTCGACAAGCTGTGTAATGTATATGAGCGCATAATAAATAGATTTTATTCGAGTACGGAATCATCTACAAACTCTGACATACTGGTAGTTTAGCCATATGAGGCCTTTACCTTTAGCAACTGTCAAAAATGAGACCAACAACACAAGAACGTGTTATTGTCACTACCGCTGAAGTATATGTCAATAGTAGATTAAATCAACTGAATGCAGATGAGTCTTCAATCTGCATAGAGTGAAGAATGAGAAGTGCGAAATTGGTCACGAGTAAGGAATGATATAATCGTAGTCTTTAGCAATCGCTTGAAAGCAGTTCAAATGGAAATGTCAGAGATGATTTGTAAGTTGCAGGAGATTGTTCCTGCGTGTGAGTGCAACCAAGGAGAATGAATGCTCAATAAAGACGAGGTCAATGCGGTCTTTTAGACACGATGCAGCAGTAGCAGCTCGATAGCACGGCGGCGGATGTTGTCAGAAGCTGAATGTCTGATGATACCTCTGAGTCCAACTGTCACCCCACTCTACACTCTGCTGATGATACTCGCCACCGTGGATGCCGCCGTGGACAGGGTAACCGTTGAACCCGGCCGTGGCGGCCGTGAGATGGGAGCCGGCGACGGCGGGAGACGAGCTGGCGGACACCGGGCTGGTCGGTGCCAATGCCGCGGGTCCTGCTACTGCAGCTGGTGATGACAGAGCAAAGTGATGACCGGTGGCACGTGGCGGCATACTGTACAGCGCCTCAGCCAAGTCTGCTGCTCGCTTTAGTACCATCTCCTACAATGTCATTTTGTAGTCACATATCATCAGTACGCCAATCTATTAACTTTTCACTTTTCTGTACGGAGAAAAATGAAACATGAGAACAAAAATTCTATAACTTTACAATTTTACAACAATAGAAGAACCTTGCCTCAGAAAACACTGTCGTACTCAAAATAGCTAAAAATCATAGTAAATTAAGTTACTCGATTAAATAAAGTGGACATTTAAACATCTCAGTCGACAATAATAACAACAGCCGACCTTTGACAACCGCTGAGGGTCTCCGGGATGGCGAGGAATAAATTTCATAAGTCTCTGGAAGCCGAAGTCAATCGTGGGTTCATTGAGCGCTGAAACAAACAATAATGGAAACGATGGGCTCATCTTGCTCAACCGGTCAACCCTCACAGTATACAATATAACAGGGTCTAATACATACCACGATAAACCTCATTTTCTTGGTAAATATGGCATCTCACATTAATCTTACTTTACATATGCAAATTCGTCTTTTTCGTTATCACAACTTTCACCATTTACCATACCTTCACTCTTCCATTCCAAGATCAAAACTCACCCATTCCACAAAATTAATCCTTTCCACCACAGATTGCAGGTAGCCTACCTCACTCACTGGCTCTATTACTGGAATAATTTCACGGACTCTTTGAACGTTTTTTTTCGATTTCGTTTCTAAATTTAACATATAGTTCGACATGATGCTGCAGACTAGGCTGGTTATTTGCCAGTCACGTTAAATATGTGCCTATCACGATGTATATTATCATATCAACGTCTACGTATTAGTTATCAGCTACGCCGATCTGGGAAAATTCTTCTATACCAAGGACACTTGCGTTACGGTTCATTGCCCGTACATCCAGTGGGCAAAAAACGTACAATAATTTCGTTAATGAAATATAGATAGGCCTACTTATTGACATCCACGAACTGATGCAGTCATTCACTACTTGCCTGTGTAAACAAATCGCCCAGGCGCTGACCGGCAGAATACTTTGGACTTGTAAGACAGCGTAATGTCGACAATGCCTGGGATGTTGCGCGGCGGAGACTGGACTCTGATGGCGTGCGTCGTTATCATCTGTATCATCATCATCGTCATCATCAGATGCAATTACAACTGCTACTAATATAGACTATAGCTGTTAACAGTGCTTTTCTCCTCTTTCCAACAACAACACTGAACAGCATCGAACTCGTCTGCAAATCAAATCAACTGTTTCGTATCTCAAGGCATGTCACTTCAAAAAGTTCCATGAAGTCATTAATAAATTTTGAGCGTTTTTGTTAACAAATAAACCAACCAACCTAGTAATAAACAAACAAATAAAGGAGGAAACGCTAACTTTTTGTTAGAATATGTATAGACAATGTGTTTGTGATACCGTAAAGAGTAAACAACAGTAATTTAGGCTACATATACATGTAGTTAGCACCTCGCTCCAGACGAGTACGGTGCCGAAGACGACTTGAAGGCCGTCGAAAAAATTGTCGCCGATGACAATGACGGTGGCGCCCCCTGACGTCCAACCTTCACTCGGACAGACTGCCTTGATCGTCGGCGTAACTGACGACAGGAAACCTGGATTTAGTCCAGTTCAGTTCACCGCACACAGATACACACACGTCTGTCGCCGCATCACTTGCTAGTGCCATCACTATCATCATCATCAGCAGCAGCAGTATATCAAGGCAATAGCATCGACATCAGATTCCGACAATGTAGTTGATTACGCGATATAATAGTGAAATGTATCGTGAACCAATGTCGTACAGTTTGATTTAACTAGTGGTTGTGTATAGATGTATTACACAGTGTGGGGTATACATACAACGTGGTCCAAAAATGTTCACATTTTTATTCTACTGTAGTTTCAACAAACGTTGGCCGATTTCTACAATATTTGGCTCACAGTGTACTGAAGAAATTTGCAACGTAATAAATATTCACTTGTTTACCTCACTTACATACAGTTAACACTGCAGCTTGGGAAATATATCAACTGCGCAATAGTGACAGTGGCTTTAACAACCAAAGTTACACATTATCGTTGCACAAACGAAAAATTATCCAGTTTTCTGCACTGCACAGTAGAGTCCTAGTATTACAACAAGTGTTCAAAATGGCCTCCCTTTTTATCCACTTAGGCCTGAAGTCTTTTAGCCATTCATCAATGGCATCATCTACAATGCTTTGCGAGAAGCCACTCCAAGTCACACTGTCAACCAAACGTTGTCTCAGATTGGCTACGTCTTGAAGTGGTGTCTATTAGACGATCCTGCATCACGCCCCACATTCGATAATCAGCAGGATTAAAATTAGGGCCATTGGGTGTCCATAAGTCCGGACCGATGAACTTCGTAGTTTCACGCTGCAGTAACTAATGTTTGACGTGCATTAAGCTTATGTGCTAGCGTACACTGTCTTGCTGGAAGATGTCAGTCACGACGGCAATGGCACCAGTGAATGACAGCATCTCTTGCATCAGTACAATATCACGATAAAATGCAACAGTAAAAATCATTGGTTATACATACATCAGAAATTTTTTAAGTGGCCTAAATAAAAACCTCAAGGACCATTAAAAAGAAAAAAAGAAATATCTTATCCTCAAGTTTCAAAATCGATTTAATAGCTCTATTGACAGAGCAAATCGGTCAGGTGGTCCCAAAAGCACAAATTAATATATCCCAAAGTAGTGCAGCGACATTATGTAGGTAAAGCGGACATATCAACAATTGTTGTGTTGCAAGCTTCTTCAGTATACTCTGTGTCAAATTTTATGGAAATCGATCGATGTTCGTAGAAACTACAGTGGAAAAAAGGTAGACATTTTTTTACTCCAACAATTAACAATGTCTGACGTCAATGTGAAGTAGTTAAGTTAATTACTACCATCAGTGGCGTCAAAAATTTAAGTAAGAAAGAACGTTTGTTTGGTTTTTTTGTATAGTTTAATAAGGGCAGAGAATGTTTTTATAGTCATTTTCTTCGCTAGATGGCGCCGCTGCATTTTCTTAAATTAATATCTATAAATGACAGATTGTGATTAAGAACAAAATGATGTTGAAATGTGCCAAGAGTGGTTTAGATCTGTCTAGTATGTCTAGAGTTACAACTTACAAGGTGTTGAAATGAGTGGCCCTGTTTAATTTGGCCCACCCCGTATACCGGTGAGTCAAAAAAGTAGCCCCCTAAGACTTTTTCGATTATAATGAGTCTTAACTTTGTCAAATCTTCGCCGATTTTTGAAATTCGTTCACCGCTGAAAAGGTCATGAAATTTACAATAAAAACCATGTAGCACTTCCCATCGCACTTTAAGTATGTTGGTACACTATCTTGGGAAGTTAAAATGTTCAAATTTGTCAAACGTTACAAAAGATACAACTCAAAAATCATATCATGTGTGAGAAAAATGAAACATTTCATGTCATATAGCTGAAAGAATATTAATACTGTCATAATATTGCTCAAGCGTCCACATTTGCCCACATGCGTCCACTAAGATGTGGATGGTTGCATCGTCAGTGACGTAGTGGTCCACTCAACGCCAAACGTTCAGCAAACACCAGGGGTAAAAGTGGGCCGGCACTAGCCGGTACGGAGTACGGCTGATAGTGCGAGCGTGCCGGCTAACTTCATTGATTTCTGGTATTAGAAAGAAGTCCTTCTTACACTTTACTATGCGAAGGCGAAGTATAGTAGTAGTATAGTGCCACCTGATCCTTCGG
>Ga0126335_1001714_pt1 | contig 12581 bp, 9 predicted proteins | sample OlaspJWI45metaG_FD_108409 | JGI IMG/M metagenome (GOLD analysis project Ga0126335, IMG submission 108409) | Marine gutless worms symbiont microbial communities from Oahu, Hawaii - Olavius sp. 1 OAHU.JWI-45 metaG | ecosystem: Host-associated > Annelida > Digestive system > Unclassified | place...
CCCCCATAAACAAACTCTTGTCAACTATCACGAGGTGACCTTGACCTTGGATATCACGGTATGACCTATTTTCAGTAATAAATCCCTTAATATAGCTTCAACGTAAGAGTTATAAAGCAAAACAGTGCATATGGGCATATCAAAGGTCAAGGTCAAGGCCTCCTGGGTCATGTGACCCCTCGTTGAACTCGGCTTGTGATAGTCGACAAGAGTCGACAAGGGTGTTTCATCGAAATTGTGATTTATTCATATAAGAGAGTTACGGCCAGATATGCCCTTGACCTCGACCTTCGGAAACCCATTTCTGGCCATAACTAGCTCATTTGAAGAGATATCACGATTTCGACGAAAAATTTACAATCTTTAACTTGTCTACTATCATGAGGCGGGTCCATTGAGAAGTCATATGACCCAGGTGACCTTGGATATAGTCGTATGACTTATTTTCAGTCATAAATCCCTTACATTAGCGTCAAATAAGAGTTATAAGCAAAAATAGCGCATATGGGCATATCGAAGGTTAAGGTCACTGGGTCATGCAACCCCTCGTTTAAAGTGGCTTGTGACAGTAGATAAGGGTTTTTCATCAAAATCGTGATATCTCTTCAAATAAGGGAGTCATGGCCAAAAATAGGTTTTAGCCTGTAGTTACCTTGTCCAGGGTACAAAATACAGCAGTTTCAGTTTTGGTTTTTAAAACTGACCCAACCCTCGAATCCAATATTGCATACCAAAAGCATCAAACAACTAACTAATTCTGCTTTATTACATAATTCAATTAATTTACCACGCCACAGACCGGTGGTCGCACAGGGCCCGGCGGTCGCCGCTGTGGGGGTTTGGCTCTGTCAGCCATCAGCGGCTTCAGCGGCTTCTCTGCCGGAACAGCTCGGTCAAGGGTGGCTGCAGACAACATTAACAATGCTGTGAATTTCTTGTGTTCTCGAGACTACAATACTGCAGCAATAAAATTCCAACTGAAAAACAATAATGTATATAGTATTAGCCGGAGCAGTGAGACTGACAGCCAACAAAAATTGTGTTATTGGTAATAGTAAGGTTTAATGTTCCTCTCGACACATTATACATTTCTTCAGAGAGGATCTTATTTTGTAATTACAGCCAAAATAGGACAGAAAATACAAAAATGTATAAAAAAACTTCAGACTTACACGAAACTAAACAAGGTATTGTCCGTTATGGGCCGCGACAACAGCTGGCCTACCACGGTGCCCAACGTGGTTGTATTCTTTCAGTGAAGCTGTGTATACGATGAGGTACACGATGAAATAGGCAGCGCCGGTCGAGTGTCTAGACTGGTGACTGTTCCCACTGATCCATTCACTAGGCCAACTGTACCATTTCTGTCTGAATGTGTGAAGTGCCAACCCAGAAACACCCAAAATGGCGGAACCGTACTTCCGATTGTGAATCTGATGGCAGATTCTGAATTGGGAAGCCCGGATTCCTACTCGAGTTTCCTAGTAACCATACATCTTTCTCGCTTAGTTTTGGAGATATTTGGGTGTGACAGACAGACGGACAGACAACGTGGACCATTACTATAGCTTGCGGGCCAGCTCATAAATGATCTAAGTGCCTTTCACATCATCTGAGCAGTAATTGAAGACGGCGGATTACAGAGCTGCTGAAGCCGATACAGGGCATATCTCAGATACGAGTAACTGCAAGCAGTGGCAAAAACACATACTTGAGTGCTGCAAGCCACTAGCGGCGCCATCTTTATTCCTGGCCTTGTGGTCGTCGGTCTCTATAGCAGGTCGTGTGTCGACAGCTTTGGGAGCTGCTGTCTTCTTTGGTGGCGGAGGTGCTTCAGTCACCGGTACACTAGACTTCCTCACCATCGGTTCTACACAATACAACGACATCTATATTAAACACGGCATACTCGGAAACACTTCCACATCTGACAGAGCAATTGTATCTGTTAAAAATAGAGGTTTGCTGATGACATGGCCAATAAAACATGTTGATTATACGTCCCACCACTGCAGCATCGTAACACTATTAAAGTTTGCAAGAACACTGAGAGATTTTCATTACCTTTGCTAGCACTGGGAATGCATGGTGTTACAGCTTTTGCCACTAGATCACGCCTTTGTGACCTCGCGTGTCGACCAGTGCAATGCCGTACTGGCTGGAGCGACGAAGTCTGTTACTGACACCCTGCAGTGTGTTATTAATGTTGCCGCACGTGTCGTCAGTAACACAAGAAAGTTTGACCATGGCCTGACTCAAATCTTGCACGATGACCTACATTAGCTCGATGTGGCAGATCGAGTAACGTACAAACTTGGTGTCACCATGCACATGTGTCGGCATGGCAAGGCTCCGCAGTACCTCGTCGACTGTTGCACACCGGTCACCGATGTTGTCGGCGGCCGACAGCGTCTCAGGTCAGCCACACAGCAACTGATGGTGGTTCCACAACATCGGCTATCCACTGTTGGATGCCGAGCTTTCGCTGTGCATGGCCCCATGGTCTGGAACTCCCTGCCGGATGACCTCCGCGCACGGCAGGACTGAGTCCTTTAGACAGGGCCTGAAAACCTGGCTATTCTCCAGATACTAGCGAGCTTAGCGCATTAGAGACCTTGTGATAATAGCGCTATACAAATCCACACTTTACCTTACCTTACCTTACTAGATGTGTACCAATAATGCTTTGGCCGATTATTGGCACAAAATAATCGGCCGATTACCGATGGTTTATTTCAGGACGCATCTTCGTTCAATAAAAGTCATGTTGTAACGATTGTGAAGTCACAATGGTACAATGGGACGGAGGTCACGGAACGATATTTGAAACTGAATAGCATCCACTAATTTACTCTTTCGTCTTTACTTTGTTCTGTTGAATGTTGAAGATGATACGTGACTGATTGGTGATTACTGAGTCATTAGTTATCTCATTGTCATCAATGTGCACTGCAATTAAAAGCATTTTTTGTTGTTTTGCTTACTAAAACAAATAATCGGCCAAATATCGGCATCGGCTGATGCCGAGTGTCAAATTGCCGATTATCGGCAAACTGGCCAATAATCGGCCGATACTGATTAATTATCAGGACGATAATCAGTGCACCTCTAGTGACCACCCCCAAAGGTAGAGCTATACATACACAGATAAACACAAATTACACAATAGCAACGAGTGTCTAATCAAAAGCATTTACAATTCGTAAATGCTGCATCCACAAAAATTCACATTTTCTTTCTGCTGACTACACAGCAGCCAAGCACCACTGAATGTCAGTAGTCAAAATTTTTTTTAAAAAAGTTGCAGAACATTTGAATTAAGCCATTTTTTATCTGCATCAAATGCACGAGATGCAGTCTATTCTTACTGATGTTTGTGATGCGGCTCATCTCAGCTTCACTGTGCAAAAATGGCTGAACAGATCAAAATGCTGTTTGGAGTGAACACTCCTGGGGGCCCACGGAACATTGTGGTAGACGTGGGTCCTGATCTCCTCACAGAAAGGGGGAGGGGGCCCTCTTCTAAATTTTGGGACCCCCTCGTATCTCCGGAATGACTGAAGCTAGAGACTTAACGAAATCTATGCAAAAGTAGGCCACAAGGGGTCAGGGGCGGAGTCACGTGACCTAATTCTGAATTTTGGGACCCCCCTTCTATCTGTAGAACAGCTGACGCTGGAGACTTAAAATTTTGCAGCTGGTCCTAACAAGAACTTTGCAAAAGTAGGCCCCTAATGGTCAGGGGTAGAGTCATTTGATCTAATTCTTAATTTTGGGATCCCCCTTGTAGCTGTAGAACGTCTGAAGTTACAGAATTGACATTTAGTGAGCCTATAGTCGGCTGAGAGCCCTAATGAAAACTATGCAACAGTATATCATATGCAGATCCGCATCTGCGTCAAGTGATCTACTTTGAACTTCTGCAATCCCCTACATATATAAGGAACGGCTATAGTTATAGAGTCAAACGCGTACAGCGTGTGCGGTGCATTCGATGCAGCCTTTGCCAAATTACTTTGGCCTCTTGTTTACCTTTGGGCTCAGGCTTCTTTGCTTTTGCACCATCTACAGTCGGCTTGGCACCAGGTGTAGCAGCGGGCGGTGTTGACGGAACAGCGGGCTTTGGTGCTTTCTATCAATGAACAACCAGAAGAAGACATGCATCAGACCTATTTTCATTACGAAAACGAAAATAAAAACGAAAATTACTCCTTTTCGTTTTATAAAAACTAAAACTAAAATGGTTAGTTTTCAAAAAACGAAAACAAAATAAAAATAAAAGTGATTTCATCAAATACGAATAAAAACTAATACAAAAATGAATACAGGAACTACAAAGGTCAGTATTTAACGTAGTTTATGATTAGTCAAAACCTTGAAACAAAATTTGTCATTTTGTTGTTATAGTCCTGCCCTCATCGTCGGAGCTGCATAACACTGGGTGTAAAACAAGAAAAGTATTTAATATAAAAATAAAAACTAAAATGATGGACACAAACTATATAATATAAAAACTAAAATGATCAGCAAGAAACTAAATAGTAACTAAAATAAAATTAAATACAACGATGTAATATAATATAAAAATAAAAATGACTTCACAAAAAACTAATAAAAATAAAAACTGAAATAAATTTTAAAACTAAATAGGTCTGACATGCATACCATAGTTTGAGAGGCAACAGCGTTGGCACGAGATTAAGTTTAACATCCCAATCGACACATAATAGGTCATCTTGGAAACGAAACTTACCAGTCAATCACCTGCATTCGTACTCGACCAAAACGGTTGCTGGAAAGGTTTGTGTCCACATGGCCCGAGCTAATAATAGCTTGTGACGTCAGGAGGTGTTGCCCAAGCTAATAATAGCTTATGCCATCAGGGGGCATGGCGAGTCGCTGCACCGCTGCAGCTGGTCACCACTGCAGCTAGCCTGAGCTGCCTATAGGCCCTTTACCCACTCGTCACAAATGGGTTACATATTGCATCTAGCAAAGAAATACAACTCATATCAAAAACTCAATTTATTTGACAAACACAAATGACAAGAAGAAAAAGTAACATGCCATGAAATGACGCCTTTTACGACATCCATCCAAAAGAGCTACTGGCCTTTCTAATGCATCGCTTGGAAGGAAGTGAGTTATAACCATTACCACTAGTTTTGTACTGATTCTGTACGTGTTATGGCTACACGTAAGTGGCATAACGCTGTGTAGCTGGTAACTTAGTCCATACTGTTAAACTGTTTTCTTCTTCTTACTGTATGTCTAATCACCAGTGTGCACGCTGCAAGCGGTATTGTTCTTGGCGTTGTCTCTGTGTGTGTCAAAATCTGGATAGGAAATTGATGCAACTTGGTAGGAATGAACACTAGAAGTGGTTGGAAGTTGGCGACATTTGACGTCAACTTTGGAGCTCGAGAGCTATTTTCATACTTTTTAAATTCAGGCTAAATGTTTCGAATGGCTTGAACTATCAAATTCGTTTTCAGTTTGGAGATACGTCTTCAGAATATCTAGGCCACAGTTCAGTTTCAAGGTCATGGCTCCAAGGTCAAGGTTACGGCACTGAAAACGACAGCATACAACTCAAAAACTACCAGCCAGAAATTGCTGGGGCTTGATTGGAATATCTGCTACGATAACGCTCGGAGTAATTAAGAGCTTTTGACATTTTAACCTTGACCTCTGACCTTGATACACATTTTCGCATTTCAAGCTCTAAGTTTTGAATGCCTTAAGCTAGCAGCTTTATTTCAGTTTGAGGGTACATCTTTAGAACATCCAGATCACCTTCGAGTTTCAAAATTACGGGGTTAATATCACGTCACAGTCGCAAAACTGCAGCAGCAGCACAGGGGCCCGATTTTCAAAACTTCTTGAGATTTTCCTAAGTTCTTCCTAAGATCTTCCTAAGATTTTCGTAAGTTAATTTTCCAAACCTTTCTTAGCATTTCGTAACTTTTTCGTAAGTTCGTCGTAAGTTTTTCTTGAGATTTTCTTAAGTTTTTCTTAACTTTTTCCTAAGATTTTCTTAAGAAGTTTTGAAAATCAGCATTGTTGTAACTTTTTCCTAAGATGTTCGGAAGTTCGGTCATTTTCCTAAGATCTTCTTAAGATTTTCTTAAGAAGTTTTGAAAATTGGGCCCCAGGTTTCTGCTTCCCTCAGACACAGTTTAATTACTGACGTGAACTAATGAAATAAATAAAGAAACAAAATGGAGTGGGTGTTACCTTTACCAACCTAAATCCCACACATAACTGTGCAATCCAGCCAACACCAACTCGCTGCTGACTTACTTCATCCCCGGGCAGCAACAGTTCAACAAAGTTGTCGGGAAAGACTCCGACACGGCCCTTGAGTTCGCCCTTCCACCAGCCGGCGTCGACGATGTTGCGATCCAGCACCGTAATGATGTCACCCTCAGCCAGGGTCAGCTCATCATCATTGGCTGCAGCGTACGGGTAACGAACGATGGCTCGCATTTCCGCTACAAGTACGTAATGCAGCCATAACTGACTGAGCAAAGTCCCTCCCAGGACATGTGGCCTCACAGGTGTTTCAGCTCTTCATTTCAACAGCCCTCAGCCAAACACCAGCTTACACTGCGAGACCATTGTATGGTGTGTCTGTTTACTCCGCGACGATTAGGTCAGCATCAAATTATACTGCTTGCTGACAGAGGCACATAGGTGTAAATAACTTGCCAAAGGTAACTAAGCAGCTGGAACCCATGACCTAACCCCATGTGGGTTCCGGGGCTTAGAATAGACCCACTCCGTCTCCTGGCCGGATGTCGTAAGAGGCGACTAAACCAGGCAGCCCTCAACCACCGTGGCCTCACCTGATTGCTGACGATGGACTGGAGTGAAAAGGAGAACATTCGAAAGAGGGGCCCCTCATGGGAACCCTTCCGCAAGAACTCGGCTCTTTGCAGGTGAACCAGTCAAGGTTCAAAAAAAGAAGAGACCCTCAGGCACCCAATGGAAGTGCCTGAAGAAACAGATAGAAGCACCATATAACAGTTAGAGACCTCCTGAGGTTTTTAACATCCTCACGGAGGTTTTCATAGTACCCTGGTAAGAAATACCAGGGGCTTTACTGGGGGATGGAATATGGGCCCATCTGCGGCCTGGTTCTACGAAGGACAACTTCGCCTCCACCGAAACTGGAACCCATGACCTACTGGTCAGATAGTAGGTCACAGACCCAATGCTTTACTAAGTGAGCCACAGCACAACCCAAATCACAAAACATGCTTATAGCTGCTTAGCCTTGGAGCTGGCCTCAGTGCTGACTGTAGGTAACAAACAATATAGCTAATGCCTCCACCACCCAGATGGCATAACAGAACATGCTTACAAGTGAGAAATCTGAAAATCCAAGGTTTATTTTCAGCTACTAAATTTGCGGCACAACTGGTGCGGTGTCATATTTGTGATTTCAATTGTTCAATGCTGCACAGTAACATCTATGGGGTAATCATAAACAACAGCATATTAACCTATCCAGATGCCTCACTGGACAACTTCTCCATACAGGTCATCGCTATCTAAAACAGCTGGTGGCAAGACGGCGCTAGCCCTAGGCTAGCCAGCGGGCACAACCCCTGAACTCTCATGGACCAATCACAGATCGTTTTAACAAAATCATTAATTCTCAATATCACTCTATCTAAACAGAAAATGCTGTCTGCTTTTGGCATAGAATCATAATTCAGTACGGGAAACCTGCGTCCAAATGAGCGTTGTGTTATGGAGGGAGTATGTAAATCTATGTTGAATGCCGTCTTAACACCAGCTGAGCTACTGGCTGCGTCGCTAATATGAAGACATTAGAGGCCTTCTACTGTCTCTGGCAAATCTTCGGGGCTCGCTGGCATCAGCACATAACTAATTTAGAGATGATGCTGGCCCACAAGCAGAGCAGCTTTTGGACATATCGCATTAATGGCCGACAACATTCCAGCTCATCTGGCTCTCAGTTGTCAGATTGACACATCTCTCGGCCGTCTTCTCAGTAAGACTTGGAAAAGTTGTCTTGGTCGCCCGAGAAACAGATGGCTAGATCACGTTCGGCAAGACTAACTTCTTCCCTGCAAATCAGTGGACAAGGGTGGTCCACTGAAGGGCGGTTATTGGTGATCGTGGTGCTAAAACGACGCTACGGCCCTTGCCAGCTACGCGGAGCCAACAATGATGACCCTAGTCAGTAAGGCTCCTGTGAGGGCAATAAACCTAATGTAAAGCAACAGGCTGTAGTTCACAAAGCATACTGGGCATCAGCTTACATTTGTGAACAACTCTGGTACACAATACAGCACTGAACAGTTCTAATATCTTCTCTCTTATCTTGTCCGACTATCGTAAGAACTAAAATTTTTGTATCCTTGAAAGAACAATTTTTCTCCGCCAGCATACTTACTTACCAGCTAACAGTAACACACAAACAGTACACAAGCCGTCAACACCGACGGGGTTTGGTTTCCGCTGGTGGCGACATCGGTGGCTGTGAAGGTGGCACGACAGGGGTCGCTTTCATCCTTACCTGAACATATTACAGCGAATACATTACACACACTCGCTTGCATTCAACATGTAGAGCACGAAGCGGTCCTTAGCACAGCTAAAGCTGTTACCTCAAATTGGTGAAATTCGACCCAAGAAGCAACAAGCAGTGAGTCATGCCAATGCCAGGATGGAACAGCTTGCGAATATTAATGAGCACCAATATTCAACAACCACTGCCAAGTAGGCCAGTACACTAATGATTTGCAGCATAGCTACTGTGACACGTGATAAATTTTATTTTTAATCCAACGACATCAAAATCAACTCACTCATCCAGTTGAGACCTTTTCTGCGCTTACGGTGACCGACTGTCACACACGAATTTAATTTTTAAAAACCTTTGGTTTGGTTCATTTCTGCCTGCATTAAAGATGAAAGCAAACTTTTGAGTTTCTTCAAACAAGTTAATTTCTAATTTATTAGAGCCAGATGATGAATTATACATACACAACCTAGCTAGAAATAGCCACGCAGATGCTGTCAGATTACCATAGATGGCCTGACTGGTTCAGGTGCAGGCTTCTGGTGGTTAGGCTCCAGAGCAGGCTTCTTATCAACGTTTGGTTTGCGGAGGTTTATTGGCTTGCCATCAAAGATGTTGCCGAACCCGAGACCAGGAACTCGATGCGGTCGGATCTCTCTTACTTCCTCAGTATCTGCAGCATCGGCCAACAAGAGCATGAGTGGGTAGTTTCTTTACACTGAGCTCCATCTCTAGCCTCAATGCAGTCCTAGGTCAATCACAGTTAGACATGACTGACTTGGATGTTCTTCATCCACGTGGTATGAGACCACCAAGTGGTCACTGCAAGACTTCTGATAGAGGTTCTCTGATAGAGGTTCCATTAGTAACACCAATGTTACCTTGGGCAAGTGAGATTAAGTGCCTCCAGCATTCAATTTTCAGCAGAAATGCACCGTATTGGTAAAAACAACAAAACTGCATAACATATGCTTTCAGCCATATCACAGATGGCGAATTTTACTTATAACATAAAAATACAACAACGTTCTAGCTATAAGTTCATATTTAATTTTACACCAAATTCTACAGCAAATAAATTATAACTGTCCTTACAAATAAACAAGAGCAATCAGTTTCTTTCAAGAGTAATTGAATCTATGCAATTCATTAAAATAATCTAACGATATAATGTAGATTGTAGAAACACTAAATTACCAGACAACAATCAGGATAAAAACGACAAAATGAATTACTTTGTTTCTCTGCTTCTTCACCTTCCACAACTTCAACAAAATTGGATGGAAACATTCCAATTTTCCCGCTGAGATTCCCTTCCCACCAACCCTCATCCTCCTACAAAGTTACTCCACGTATAAATCACATTTCTTCACATTCAGCATTTTACCTTAGTAGAAAACCTGTCCCATGTTAATGGACTTTACTACGGCAAAAATTTAACAAATAATACAATAAACTGCAGTTAGCATTACTTTTGTAAATTGCTTAATCTGGTCACCTAATACAAAGAACGTTAAATAAGTAAATACGCAACCGCCAATTTAAGCTAAAAACAAATTGCACATTTAACGGCTACAATTCAGACGTATTTAAATAACACAAATGACTCCACAAGCCTACAAGTTTATATTACCCTGCAGTTAGATGACACCAGCAGAAGTTTACGGCATGACGTGAATTTCTCATCAACACTGTCGAAGGCACACGCAAAAAGTGCAGAGTTATAACATACCTGCTTCAGTATTTCTATGAGCTGACCAACTTCCAACGTAAGCTCATCAGGTTGCTCGGCCTTATATTCATGCATCACCTTCGCCTTCCTAACTCTCCTGCCTAGTACCAAACAAACAACAAATGTTACGACAATGACTGCGGCACAGAGAACGAACGATTCACATTTTTTGCTGCTCTAATCCGACTCGATACTGTTCAGTCAAAAATCTGCCGATTCAATTCCGGTTTGATCAACTGCAGGGTTACAATATAAATGTGACAGCACATTGCAGTAGGCCTATGTGTCTTCACTGATGCCACACTGGGTTTGCCTTTGAAGTCCACCTGATCGCTGCAGGGCGTTTACGAATGGTGCTTGTCACTATTCATTTTAAAGTACTTAATTTGCTACTATATACTTCCAAGTTGTTAGCTCGCAGATCGGCGCCGTTCCGTGTGGAAAAACTGAGTATACCGATACATTAAAATCAGTCAGGACTCATTCCGATCATCATCCGTTCAACTATGGCACATGAAGCACTAATGACAACAGAAAACTAAAGGCCACAAAACAAACAGGATAAAAACAGCAGAACCAATTAATTTATTTTACTTAACGTCTGTTCATGCTGCTCACTGGCAAAATACTTATACAATGCAATAACTTAACAACTGTCTAAAAGTGTAACACAAAACATCTAAGCCATTTTATTGTTGTGGTTACTAGTAACAAAAAGCAGATTACGCCAGTATCATTCATCTGCTATGCCATAAATGACCTGTGAGTGAAATCATGGAAGAAAATTAGAGAGCTGCAACCCCATTCACAAGTCCAATAAACTGTTGCCAGCGAAATACAAGTGTTAATAGACCAGATGTGGTCCCTAATAGTTAGAGGTCAGGTCAGGTAGTGGAGGTTAACGTCGCTTAACACAACACAGATGATCAGTGACAAAGAGTAGTTTGAATCAACAGTGTGGGCTTATGTAAACAGAGAACTGTCTACATAAAAATGGAATTGGACCCCAAAACTCTGTAATTAGTAGTAGCACCACTAACAAGCACCCGCATTACAGACCAAGGAGTTGTTCAATTATTTGCATTTGCGTATGTCCATGTACACTCCATATGTCGCATTCTGTTAGCTTTACAATGTAGATTTTTGCTGAAATGGTACTACATTGCTATATATTAGTTAACAGAGTACCAAAACTGATGTCGTGGACTGAAGCAGGGAATACTATACCGGAAAAAGTCTGGTGCCACTCCAGTCTGGAAACAGGCCGCTAACCTGTTCTAATGCTAGTTAACTGACACACCTGGGGGGCCCGAAGCTGCATGATGTGGAGCTGGATTCATCATCATGTTGCCAAGCTTGTTCCTTAACTCTGAAACACCCACGCCACCAGGTCGTACCTTCGCTTCCACAGCAGGTGCTGCTTTGTCTTTCTTCACTTCCTGAATAACGGTTTAAGAGCACAACTTTAACCTCAAGCAAAAACTTTGCAGCAGAAGTTTTATAACAAATTTCTCGTCACATTTCTTTATAAATATCCACGCCGACAGCAGCATTTCTTGTAGATCACATTTTAGCATTTTAATTAATTTGTTGGCATGTTAACTGTTGATATTTTCTATGACACTGCATCCATAAACTGTTTTGAAAAGAACATAAATATATGAATGAGTACTGAGTAGTGTGTGTAAAAAACTGAAAACAGAGCGCACAGGAAACACAAAAAGCTGTTATGTGGGTTTGCAGCTAGGAATTACACACAACTACCACACATTACACACAACTACCACACATTACACACAACAGCCACAAATTACACAGAAAACCCAAGACAGCTGGTGGTAAGAAGCAGAAATTTAAATATGTATACTTTAACGAAGTTGTCAGGAAACAGCCCTCGTCTGCCATTGAGTTTTCCCTCGTACCATCCATCACAAGACCTTATAACATCCGTTATGACATCGCCAACGTTTATTGTCAGTTCATCTTCCGCTTCAGCAGCGTACTCAAATTCCACAATAACTTCCACTAGAAAAACAAACATACAGCACTAAATGTAGGTACAAAAATTCAACAATTGCACTCATTTTCTCGACTGGGTAATGGTTTGCAATACACCCGGTGCTGGAAAGTCCCATTTTTACCACTTACAAATGATAGCAAACGATGTTAGAAAGGCAGAAAAGGCTTAACTTTTTACTGGAAATGCAATCCAAAATAACTACTAACTGCAACAACTCTAGCGGGACCCGAGTATAAAACATGGGGTTTTGGGTGGGTACATTCTTAAACAAC
>Ga0126335_1001715_pt1 | contig 12581 bp, 9 predicted proteins | sample OlaspJWI45metaG_FD_108409 | JGI IMG/M metagenome (GOLD analysis project Ga0126335, IMG submission 108409) | Marine gutless worms symbiont microbial communities from Oahu, Hawaii - Olavius sp. 1 OAHU.JWI-45 metaG | ecosystem: Host-associated > Annelida > Digestive system > Unclassified | place...
TCGGAGGTAAGATGGGAGCTTGTTCCAAAGACGGGGTGCAGCATGACCGAATGAACGATTGGTGATCTTGAGAGAAGAAACAACAGATGGTTGGAGTAGAGTAACGGATGAGGATGAGCGAGTGGCACGGGTAGGCTGGAGTGTAATCTATTTGTAAAGATAGCCTGGAGTTGATGTGTGGAGGACCTTGTGAGTTGTGGAGATAATTTTGTACTGAATTCGTTCAGGAATCTTTAGCCAGTGAAGAGACTTGAGAATGTGATTGATATCTGAGGACTTGGGAGCAGAGACGACAGCACGGGCATGCTATATTAACACTTGCCAATTTTTTCTCCATATATGTTTCATAGTGTGTGTGTTTTGTAAACTTTTTAATTAAAGTAGATAATTTTGTTGTGTTGATAATGATGTGCAACAGGTGAAGTTTTACGTAATCGTCAGAAGATGGCTCATGACCTGAAAACGTTGACAGACTCAGCTCATAGTATGACTAGCAGTGAACTTGAGGATCTCCGACTTCATATCAAGGTATACTGTACACGATGTGCTTCTGGGAATTTCATGCTACAGAAAGCTAAACCCGTCAGCGTTAGAAGCTGAGGTTGGCTATTTTAGATCTGTAAGTTTAAAAGTGACAAAAGTTTGTTTCCAGTTTCATTGTACAGGAATTCTGTTACTAAATGTTATTGATGCTATGTTTAGTCTCCCCTCAGTTATATTAGTTAGTGCCACAGATTCCTTTTTAAAAACTGAATAGAATTTTGGGTAATCAAGAGATGTTGTGTGATTATAAGGCTGAATTAACCGGAACTGGTAAATTGGTAATAGAACTTAATGTAAATATTCTGGACTTATAATGTACGTTATGTTAGGCATGGCCGGCTGCGGCCATAGTAAGATCGCGCGCGTGTGCACGTACAATTGTATTGTATGTGCTTGGCCGTGCTTACTAGTCTGCAGATTTTGACTGTGACGAAGTACTCAATGACCCGTAACGAAAATCTGCCTTTCACGAAGCGAAAGTCTGGCTGTCACGAAGTACTGAGTGAACGTCCTACTCGACACTTTATACATGCTGCCTTTCGCAAAGCGAAAGTCTGGCTGTCACGAAGTGATCAGTAGAGGTTTAATGTCCCACTCGACACTTTATACATGCACACCTTACATAAAAGTATGGTTTGAGCGAAGAGCCACTTCTAATGAGCTTCGCTCTCCAGGCTTGCGCCCGGAGTTTAGGTTTCTTAATGGGTTATTTAAGTTGTGGGCATGAAGGCTCCGGCCATCCCTCTTATTGCTACTTTGCTGAGCTTTCGTTGGTTGAAGTACACATCTGAAACATGGTCATTTGTGATGGATATGAAGTTCAGGTGTCTGTCTCTCTGTGATGCAGAGTTTTGTGTCTGAACGAAGCCTTGACCAGGATCTGGCATGTGCAGACCGGTTCACGTGTAACGTTGATGACATGATTCAGTACATTCAGTCTTTCGGCTCTGGTAAAATAAAAATAAAATATCATGTTTTGCTTCCTGTCTTGAATTTTATTGCTGCTTTGTCAGTTTGCGGTTAGTTGCAATACGAAGAAATGCAACCTTTAACTTACGATAGATTATTGTAATTATTTTCATTCTGTCGTACATTTCAGCATGCATTGCCTAGTCTTGAAAGCACTGATTGTGCTCTGAGGTTGTTAGCATAGACCACACAGGCCATACTGGCCGCGTTCTGTGGGTAGCAGAAACAGTGTATCACAAGATGGCAACCACCATAGAAACCCATCCTTCATCTATAACTACAATATTTTGGATGCAGGTTTTGCTATGCTGTAAAAAAGCAAACAACTTTTTTGTTATAGTTTAGAAAACGTTATCAACTGCAAACGCAACCACATGTTAAACGATCTGTGATTGGTCCGTGAGAATTTTAGGGTTGTGGCTTGCCCGAGGCAGTTGCCATCTTGCCGTACACTGTTCCTGGGGGTCACTGATCTCTATGTAGAAATCGGCCAGTAATGCATCTGGATAAATAAATATTATTTTATCTATGGTGTAGACGCACTACGTTTCCTGACTGGATATTGTAAAAGGCAACTAAACTGGTGTGTGTGGGTGTGTTATTTAGTTTATTTGTTTGTTTTTTTACGGGTTTTTGATGCATGTTTTATGTATTAATGCAGTGTTGTTTGTCAGTACCAATCCAGTGGATTGCCTGGAAACTAAGAACTCGTCTCAGAATGTATCGAGTGGGATGTAGAACCCTGCTGACTCATATCCATACTCACATGAAAAGGATTTGAGCTCTTGTGAGGGAGACAAAACCAAATGCGTTGTCTGCAACATAGCTGCCGCTCATAGTTGATAATTAAGAGGTAGATTTGAGCCCGATGTTTACCTGTTGTTTGGCAGTGTATCCATGCAAGGCGGCCTATGCGTACACGCCATCAAAACTACCATCGTCAGTGGCGGGTTGTCTTAAACCAGTTCTGAGTGTGGCCAAACAGACACTTGACAGTTTGGGAACCCCACACCCTCACTTGTCACTGTCGACTGTGGATGACCTTAGAACATCCAGTATTAGTTCACTGGATCACATTGAGTGTGCGTTGACGCCGACTGCCCGCGAGCAGACGACCACCAGGGAGCAAACATGTGACAATTTGGGGACCTTGGAACCTCCTTTGTCACCGTCGGCTGCAAATGATAGAACATCCAGCATTAATTCGTTGGATCACATTGAATGTGGTATGATGGCCACCCACGAACAGATGACCCAAGAGCCGGCATTATCAGTGAGTGCTAGTGAAAGTTTTGGTACAAAGGTAGTGTTCAGTCATCATACCAAGAGTGGTCAGTCATCGCTGCCGAAGTGTAAAAATGGACCTAGCATCGGCGGTAATAATTAGCTTTACTGTCTTGTATTGTTTTAGAACATGCATTAGAGGTTTTTTTTTAAAAATGATATGCGCTATATAAATTCACGTTTTACTTACTTACTTACTTACTTTTGACTTCTTTTACTCGTGCAGGCCATGACGTTGTTGCATTTCCCATTGAGTTGTAAATTGTATTAAACCACGTTTTTGTAGTTATGGTCATTTTTTATTTTTTTTAACGTGCATGCATTATTTTGTTTCATTGATTTTGATTGTTGGTACTAGTGCAGCTAGTTCCTGAAAGCCTCATATCCACAATCCTCTACATGTATTATGTGTTAAATGGGATGTAAGATCCTACTTATTCAACTGCCCATCTGTCTTGTATTGTTAATTTGTTTTAACTGCCATGTTGTTCGTGTTTGTTATTTTCAAAGCATTGATATTGGAATTGACAGAATTTGGCATAAGGAGGGGCACGAAACAAAATGCTAAAGGTGTCGATGGAGTAAAGAATGGGTAAGGGGTTTGTGTGGTCTGGGAGTGCCATAACTACCTCAGGCTCCAGCTGAGTCCAAAATAATAATTTTTGTATTTTCGAATCTGTTGAGTTTTTGGATTGGCTGCATAGCTCTCGCCCATGCAGGTTTGATAGTTACGACCCCGCAGAACCACAAATGTGAAGTAATTGTTATTATAAACTTGTAGAAGGTAATATTGTCCACACTTAAGTGCAGGGTTGGAAAAAATCTAGATTTATTTTTATAAAGTTAACAAATCATATTTTTAAAAATTAAATATTGATTTTTTCTATTTAAATCGATTTTTTTATTTAAACAGAATTTGTACCACATTTGCATGCCAGAATACCTCTGTTGCATCCATGGTATCAAGGTAATTCACTCATCGGCAGAGAAAGAGAATATTTACATACTAAGTACATTCATGTTAAGACGATTCTTAATTGTAATTTCAGGGTCATTTAAAGCCATTTCTTGACTTCCAGTCTGGTTTCATCCTGGAGTCTTCGGTGACTCCAAGTGAGTGGTGGCAATCTTCCATCTTGCAGCTGCTAACGTCAGTTTCATCAACAGCTGTTGCTGTGTAAAACATGTTTTTGGTTATATCAACTAGTCCGGCAACTATCAAAACTGGTCTTATATAATTTACAGACTATGAAACTGTAATAATAGCAGATGGCTCCTTTACTTCTGATGTATATATTTGATGTATATAATGATATGCATAAATGCACTTTCATGATTACAATGAGTCAGTTAGTGTAAGGTTTGTTCGTGACAATGTAAATGACTACTGAAATCTAGTAAACAGAATACTCCTTGTTGACAGTTGTTATGCTACATATTTCTGTATACAAATTAGCCAGAAATAAGGAAATATTCGTTATTTAAATCAGCAAATTTTTTGAGAGAAAAATCATTTGATTTTAATCGCGATTAAAATCACCGATTTAAATCGTCCAACCCTGCTTAAGGGAACTACCAAGGGATTGTTTTCAGTCACGTCCGTCTGTCAGTCAGTTTGAGTTGTAACTTGGTTCACAGGTGCTGATGTTGGTCACGAACGTTTCACACAACCAGGTATACGACGTAGCTGCAGTCTTGATGGTGTGTCGCTGACATTGTCTCCTTGTCACAAATCCGTGAGCAATCGCTTTTGTCAACAAAGATCCGTTGACCGTACGAGTAGAGAAAGTTCGGATGACGACCGATTGTCACTAGGTCGACATGACAATATTTTCTCGTTTTGCTCTGTAGGCCTAGTCTGTAGGACAAATTTGGAGGAGTATGGAGTTGCGAGTCCCTGGAGCTGGCTAAGAGTTGCTTTCTGAGACATAGCTGGGAAGAAATCAAATAAGTGGTTACTTGTACAGGTGCCCCCAACCAAAGCTTGGAGCCATCTGAGATTACTGACATAATAAAATACCAAAGTATTAGAGTTGCAGTGCACTTTTGGGCCCGGAGTTGCTCTGCAATATTTAAGATCCTGTTGTCAGAGTTGCAAAACATGAGTTTTTATCTCCAATGGTTTGCTGAAGTTACTCCTCAGCAAAAACGGTATATGTTGCTTCATGTGTTGGCAACACTGAAACTGGAGAAGTGGAATATTAAGGACTGGAGTTATCGGGAGGATACTGCGGGGATGGGTACTATTTTCAGATAATCCACTCTGGTAGTTTTTCCTGTGGCTCAGTATGAAGTATTAAGATTGGCCAGCAAATGTTGTAAAGTCCGGTGCAGTATTGTTTAGTTTTTCAAACAGCTAGATATTAAAATTTTGTTACTAATTCTTGCCACTTTTATTAGAGCCATTGGCTCTTATCAACCATTTGTTAGCAGTTATTAGGCCGCATCGAATGAATGAGATGCAGAGTATTGTAATCAGTGACTCAATGATCTCACAACGTGGGCATCTGTAAGTCTGTCACATGGCTTCGCTGTGCAAAAATGGCTGAATGGATCCAGCTCCTATGTGTGATGAAGCCTCTTGGGGGACCAAGGCACATTGTATAAGATCTCCCTCTCCCCATCCCTTGCAGTGAGGGAGGGGGAAGAGTATGGGGATTTGATGCAATCTTTGCCAAATTTATTTCGCTACTCATTAGTGATGTTTCATTAATCAGTACTCAATACTTGGTATCTGTGTGCAGACAGTTGTGACCAGCAGTCATATCGTGACAGTAAAATGACAGTCTTCAGTCGGTCCAACTCGGACATCATGCTGACGGTATCAAAGTTGTGTCAAAGTGGAGGGCCTTACCATGGCCAAGGTTAGTAAGTAAGTAAATAAGTAGTATGATTATATTACATTGCACCCAAAAGCCAGCTGGGCCAGCTTAGTCTGCGCCACACTGCAAAAATGAAGTTTTATCAGAATCTGCTGGGTTTAGTAGAATATATGACAAAAATATTTTAGCTCACTTTTTTCTGAATCACACTGGGTGACTTTATCTCTCGCTAAAACTAAATAAGAGTTTTAAACTATAGTTTTAAACCATCGCTTAATCTGGACACGAAAATTTGGTTTTACACCAATGCTCAGTTTGACTTCAGTTTAAAGTTTTAAACCGAGTTTTGGAACGACCGCCAATGTTTCGGTTTGAAACTGAGTTTTAGCGAAACACTTTTAAACTGAGTTTAAAACCGATCTTCAGCGTCACTTTGCTTTTTCATGCTAATTGGGTTTTAGACTGAACTTCGGTTTAAAACTATAGTTTAAAACTTCAGTTTTAGCGAAAGATAAAGTCGCCCAGTGTGTCAGGTGGGATGTAAAATCAGTCTTGCTTGATCATTAACTCTTGCTGTAATTGTTTGCTGTTTTACTGTTTCAGTGTCATTCATCAGTCAGATTTGCCAGCACTCCAGTTTCTTCATGGGAGGCGTCTGTTGAATCTTGTTACAGTGAACAAAACCACAGTTCCGAACATGGTAGGAATATAGTCTTTCTTTGAGATGCCATCTTCTGTTAAGAAGACTGTTTACTCACCGTAAACTCGGCCTTCCATCCTTCCGGGGTCGATAAATGTGGACTGGCTCTGGCTGAGAAAGCAAAGGTGGGTATGATTCATTCAATGACATGCGGAAGCTGCTCATGCCACGAACTCACAACAAACTCGGTGATAGGAGTTTCTCGGCCGCCGGTCCCCGACTATGGAACGACCTTCCACCTGGTCTACGGCGGCCGGGACTTACCTTCGACTCCTTCAGACAGTCTCTCAAAACCCATCTGTTTGGCGACCGAAGTGCTTAGTGACTCATTTGAGTATATAGGCGCTATATAAATAAGTTTATCTATCTATCTATCTATCCATTCACTAATAAACGTGTCGTGTGCAGGTAAAACTTAAGATCCCGCGACAACGAGTGCCATACCTCAGCACATGTGTGATGTGGTTGCCTCATGAAGGGGTGCTATGCACTATATCCAGCCTCAGTTTCCTTTACCTTTAGCATTCGTTGCAAAGGAACAGAAATGCATAAACCGTTTGAGGTGTGGTTGTGTGTATTAAAGGTACAAGCTGGGCACAATCTGTCAGCCCTGCGCCTGTGCGTGGTGGCGGTGGTGTTGGCTGTCGTCAAGGTATAATTCGTGTACCAACGATGTTTGCGGTGCCTTTTGATCATCGTGGCAGGGGTAGCAGTGGTTATCGCGGCAGTCGGGGAGGTGATAGACGCCATTCTGGACCTTCTAGCTATGACACCACCACCAACTACCATCATAACTATCATCACCCAACAAGTGGCAGAAACCACTCCAGCTCTGGTGGTAGTGGGTATCGGGGATCGCGAGGTGGTAGACCATTTTCCGGCCAGGCTCCAGCACCTCGTTGGTCAGGATTCCCAACAGATCGTCAGAATGGCAACAACTACCGCAGTCGAGGTGATGGCAATGGCTCCGGTAACTTCAGTCGCAGAGGCAGAGGTCGACCACAGAGTTTTGACCCTACTGCAAGATCTCATACCAGTAATGGTACCAGTCTTCGTGGAGATGATTTCCGACCTCTCAAGCCATTCTACAGCAACTGTGAAGTTCGACCTGCTGGTTGCGGCGGCAATGTCCAGGCCAAATCTCATGGTGGCCGCTATTACGACAACTGTATGGCAACATCGGAACCACATTTGGTTCCATAACTTGACAGTAAACCCCCACGGTAGTTATCAGATATTCTTACTTACTCTCCACAGTAATACAGAAATATTGATGCAGCTGTGAGTTTTGAACTAACCATCTAATTGTCCATAGATGTAATTTCCGTCACATGGTGCCTGCAGCTGTGAAAATATGGGAAATCTTAGCTGATGTTCAGTTGGTCCGACTGGAAGTTTTTATCTGAAGAAACAAGCAAAAAATTGTGACATTTATTAGCTGTGTGAAACAGGATCAGCAGGCTGAAATGTCACAAAAAAATCTACTAGGGAATTTTGTTAAAAGCTTTCGTGCGTGTGTGTTGAAAGTCTGCTGGGAATTGTAGGTCGTTGTATGCCAAATTATATAGTGTGAATGTTTGTCATACGTTTGTTGGCACTGAAACTAGTCCATTAGGATACTGCTGTCTCGGGTGCTTTTCTGTTAGATAAGCTGCTTCATCTGTTTCTTGGGTCTTAGTTTACTCGGACATCATACTGTATGTGATGTCTGCAAGCCTTTCTTTACCTACGCAAATGCTGCGAGCAGGTATTGCTTCTGGCGGCGTCTGTCCGCAGAAAATCTCGAAAACTACTGGTCGGAAGTCGATGTAACTTGGTAGCAGTATGTCCCGCTGGGAACGCTAGAAGTGGATGGGTGTTGATGACATTTGACCTTTGACCTTCAGAGCTATTTTCGTACTTTTTCAATTCAGGCTATATATTTTGAGTTTTGAGACGCATCTTCAGAATATCTGGGTCACGGTTCAGTTTCAAAATTGTGTCCAAGGGCAAGGTCACAGCAGCAAAAAAAGCAGTAGCATGCAACTCAAAAACTACTGGGCAGAAATTGCTGTGGCTTGACCCGCATATCTGTTACGATAATGCTCGAAGTAATTCAGAGCTTTTGACATTGATCTTTGACCTTGAGACATATTTTAGTATTTTTTTCAATTCAAGCTCTAAGTTTTGAATGCCTTAAGCTAGCAGCTTCATTTTCAGTGTGAGGGTACGGTACATCTTTAGAATATCTCAGTCACCTTCAAGGTTCAAGGTCATTGGGGTTAATCTCAAGGTCAGTCACAAAACGGCGGCAGCACGCAGGTTTGCGCTCCTTACGGGCACAGTTTAATTTTGTTTGTTTCTTCTGCTTATAAGTACCTGCATTTTTGTTTGCAATTTTTCAACTGTTTTGTTAATAAAATTTGATTTTTTTACGTTTTGCCACGTCTGAAGTGCTCTATTTGTGCTTTTGTTTTGTCACTTTTGCAAAACAATAATACCACTGTATAGTGTACACGTTTGCAGTCTGCTGTAAGGTGCTGAACACTACTGAATTCTGTTGCAATATTGCATATGTTGATGTATAGTTTTCACTTTTGTGAAACTTTTTCCAAGAGCTTTTCTTGTCGTCGAGTTATTTTTTTTGTAAAATTTTGTGCAGCTGGTTTTAGAAACTGCGATTTTAGATTTGTAACTTGTGATAACTGGAGTGTGACATGTTTGTCACTTGTATTGTACGATATAGTTCGTTAGCTGGTGTGCCCCTGCTAAGCAGCACCTGTTCTCAGTCACTCTGTATCTGTGTACGTATATAACTTATGTCCACAGTTTTTCAACATCAGATTTCTGTTGTTTCGCTGTATGGCAGGCACATCATTTACTGGCTTTTCAGTTGGTGCTGTGGATGAGTGACACGCTAATATTTGCCCCGTATTATAATCTCTCCCACCAGTGTAAAGGTAGTTATTAGGTTTGACCGGCATATGAGAACTAACAGGCGCCAGCCCAGTCGCCTGCCAGTTTGTATTTTCTTCGTTATTTCTGCCAAGTTGTGTGCTTTTACGTGTGTATTGTCAAACGACGATCAGTTTGGATTGCGCCTTGCTTTTAATTCATGGACGAGTGGTGTTTATGTGCAAACAGAGCATTTGGTTCGCCACTTTTGTTTTCTGTTTGACTGTAGTTCAGAAACGGCTTCGATGCGGACTTTTTCAGTTTCGATTTGTGTGCTGTTTCATGAAAACGAAGAAAAATTCCACTTATTGAGACTTGCATGCAGATTAGGCCGTGTGCTGCAGTGGGTGCGGCTGCATTACACATTACTCGTACTCGCTTTATTTGTGGTGAAACGGAGCGCAGTTTTGTCTTTTAGAATTTTAGCGTAAGAAACCGCAGCATGAAGTAGCACTCTGAAATGATACATAATGATTGAGCTGTGTTTAGGGCACAGTAGGCCCAGTTTTGCAAAACTGGGTTCAAAAATAATTTTTGCTAAAGAATTTAAACCAACAAGATTCCGGCGCTGGATGCACGTTACGAAGCAATTGTGACATACTGTTGTAAAATGTACATGCAGTCAGTGACGTGAACTTTCTTTAACGCACACCATTTGAATAGCTGCCTTTAAGACACAGTTTATAACAATTAACAATCTATGCAGTCCGTAGCACAGCACCAGCAAATGGCACGAAACAATATTATCTTTGCAGTCACAAAAACTTCAGCGTGTACAAAGATGCGAATTTGGACCGTGCAGAAGTCATGAATGCACCAATTCATGTCCCACATGGGCCGAACAAGATAATACTGTCTTTAGTCCGCTCTGAAATTCTGTGCTGGATGATGCATGCAGATATAGTGGCAGATACAAACACGGGGTCTACCGTCTAGAGACCACGGCTGTGCAACTTGAAGCCTTGCAGCACTGACGTAAAATGCTGATTGACTATATGAACCGGTTAATCCCACGGTACATAATGGCTAGCCACAAATCTTTATTTGTCTTCCGTCATCACTGCGCCTTCTTTGATATCTTGACCACACAACATGAGTATGTCGATCCACTTCCGTGCAGGTCGTCCTGGTTGCCTTTCGCCTTTCACCATCCCCAACATCAGTGTCTTTTAGTCGATCATAGGCATTCTACAGATGTGGTCGAACAACTGGAGCTTTCTCTTTCAGTGCTTTGCTGGTTCTTTGCTCTTAGACAGGTCTGGGATTCCAACTGCACCAGTGACTTCTATTCCCTGCATCCTTGTAGGCCTAAGTAACTGCACATGGTGTTTGACTGGAGGTTGTCTAAATAAAACTGAAGGACTCTAGCATTACTGCGAGGGATGTGTTCTTGTGGGACTCCAACTGTATAAGTTTGGCATGGCCTGCCTGCCTCCCTTCTTATGCCTGAGGGCGACTCCACATGCCTGATTACTGTAGGCCATAAATGTTCACTCATGTCACACTACTCTGAAGTACAGGCACGCCTCGCAGCTACCACAGGAGCTCGCATGTAAGGACTCGTCATGCTTTCAAACGATGCCACGAGTTCTCTAAGCGATAAACTCGTTTCTTCCAACTGTTGCAACTGATCTACGCCATCAGCATCTCTGCTGCCTTGTTGCTCTGGATGATTTTGCTTATCATCATCATTTTCATTAGGCCTATCATAAGAAGGAGAATATGAAACATGATGATATGTTGTTTCAGCAGACGTCAATTCGTCAGCACGTGACTTTATTACGTCCGCTGGCTGTTTTGTAATCTCTGTCTCATTTTCATTCCTTGCAGGTACTTCTTCCGGCAATGAGCCATCTGCTGGTAGCTGTTTCACATATGTCTGTATGAGGCCTGTGTGGTGTGATTCTATCTCCGGATAAGTCTCGAGGTAATGCCACAGAGTATCAAGCGCTGCCCGGCCTGCAGTGCTGTGCTGATATCGTGGCGGCAGGGTCCAGGCGAACATCGGTCGACGTTCGTCGGAGAAGGTAACCCTCCGGCGCATGGGTGACGAGTGCTTGGGAGGGAAGCCAGCACGCCGCAGCGCCGGGAGAGGTGTCTCATCCCCCTGAAGGTCAGTAGCCGGTCCTTGATCTGGTCGAGGGGACTTGTGTCGCACCGTTACTCGAACATGGCACACCGTCTGTGGTGACCTCAACTCTGTTCTTGCGTCAACTAGTTTAACTCCAGTTTCAGGAACTGTTTGCTCCCTACTGGGCAGATCTGTGTTGCACGGCACTGTCTCATCCTTGTCCACTTCAGAACAGTTAGTCGTGGCATCTGCACATCCAGCCAAACACATTTGTAGTAGTAGTAGCAGTAGTCTACAGTTACGAGTCAGAATGTATTTGCTAAAAACAACCACAAAATTGCAAAATTTAGTGATTGTTATGGCCCATGACACACGAGCCATGAAATCGATACATGCAGAAACTAATGCCCATATTAGGCCTATGCTGCCAAGACAAATATGGTGTTGAATCTACGGTGCTGATTTGTGTCGCTAGTTCTGACTCGTGTGACAGTTGTGGTCCTAATTATAACAGCAGTAGAACCTTGCGGTGAAGTCTGCAGCTGAACAATGGCTGCAGCATTCTGATATTCTGACAGCAGCTCGTACTCTCGTCGAAATTCACACGACGTGCTCCTTGGTGGAGCCATGTGCTGATGGGTGGGTGATGATGGTATTCTAGGTGGCAGCGGTGGTGGTGCAGGACGCTGATGTTGTGATGGCACAGTGCAGCGCTCGCTGACGTACCAATAACGTCTAAGATTGTCAACCTCGATGGCTTGTTCGACGTCCGGCAGTGCTGCAATTGGTTGTCGACGATTAAGTGATGTCGACTGTTTTGTCTTATCAACAGCTTTCTGTATAGAGCCATAGCACACGCCAACACAGACTGTAATGCAACTAAATAATTTCACACACTTTAATAAGAGCTTCAATGATAGCCCATGCTGCTATCCGACAATCACTAAAATTAATAGTAAATTGCACTGACCAAATAAAACGATCAGAAAAGTTCGTATGATCAATTCAGCTATGAAGTGTGGACACAAAATTTAGCAGTTAGCAAATACGAAGAAGGGCTACTTATGGAGATTATCTTGTTCAATAGGTTCTAAGCATTTGCTATAAGAACGCTTTGTTTAACCAAGTGTATTGCTTGTGGAGCGCATTGTTGCATCCAGGTTTGTTCGACATGCCGAGGATAATCACTTATTCCCGACTAGACAGTCTTCGTACCGCCGAGGCCACTCAACTGAGACAGCGATGCTCTGCGTGTACA
>Ga0126335_1001716_pt1 | contig 12579 bp, 9 predicted proteins | sample OlaspJWI45metaG_FD_108409 | JGI IMG/M metagenome (GOLD analysis project Ga0126335, IMG submission 108409) | Marine gutless worms symbiont microbial communities from Oahu, Hawaii - Olavius sp. 1 OAHU.JWI-45 metaG | ecosystem: Host-associated > Annelida > Digestive system > Unclassified | place...
AACTAGCGAAACCTGCGTACAAAACATTGTAGTTATAGATGAATGACGGATTTCTACGGTGGTCGCCATCTTGCTGTACACTTGTCTTTGTCACCCACAGAAAGCGGCCATTACGGCCCTTGTGGTCGCACCTCAAGCAAGGTGAATTTGCGGATCTAGGTCAGGTCACGCCTGACCAATCAAAGACCTGGAAGACCAGATCTGCAGGTTCGCCCCGCACCACAAATTTTTCCGACCCCTCGTGGAATGTGACAATCTCAAGCAATAACGGCCACGCCCACTTGTTACGATTGCTATTCTGTTGTCTATGGTTGCTAACTTCACCATGCAACCGCCAGGGGAGAGATGTACGCATAAATCCGAAAAGTGAGCAGTCCCTGCAAAGCAGTATGTAAGTCCATCGTTATAAGTTAGGCATCTAGTTTACTTATTTATCGTGGTTTGTTGTGATTGTGAATTTGTTTACATTTAATTCTTCTTTACATTTGGTTTATGGAATAGAATTGCTAAGAAAAAGTAGTGTTATTTTGTGAATCACTTGCACTTTTCCATGGAAACAGCGTCGTAACAAAAACAATGACATGTTGTAGATAGTTGTAGACTGCATTTTGAACACTGTCCATTAATGATACTGAAAATTGGCTGAAACGAATAGCTTCACCTTCTTACTCAGGGAAAATGCTCCAGACAAAATTTTTGTGCATTTGTGCATTGTCTTCTAAATAAATCTTTAGTGAACTTAACAGTCGCTCTACAGTATGTACTAAGATCGTGCAAACAATACTTTTATGCCAACTTATGAGGGGTTTCTCAGAATTTATAGACCTATCAGCTGATTTCACGTTTTTCGGATACCAATTTTTATGTCGCAGTGGCTTGTAAGTTGTGTGGTAGTTGTCAGTTAGAGTTAGGTTTACAGTACAGGATAGTAAGCGATAATGTTAGGGAAGCTAGGGTTAGCAAGCCCTCACATACGAGGGATTGCTGTTTTGAAAGAAGGCTGACTATCATAGTCTGTGTGCATGGATTCCACAATTTTTGAGGACATGGTCAAAGACGTGTTAGTTATTTGATTATGAACATTGTTTTGCAGGTTGGGTGCAGTATTTGATGTTGGCTTGATGACATCACAAACAAGGTTGTAGGACAGCTGTCATTAAAATGATGAAATCTCTTAAATAATCAGCAGTGTTGCTCCAGTGTTTAAGTTTTCTGTGTTCTTTGATAACAGTTTTGATAATTTGCTGGAGGCAAGTTGAACTGACGCTGTGAAGCACTCATGTTTAGTAAAGTAGAGCTTGCGAAGAAAGCAGAGTTCCTGGACAAGGCAAAGATTGCTCGTGAGGAAAGAGCCAGTGAAAGGCAGCGTGATCTTGCAGCCATTAAAATCCAGGTTTATGTCTTTGTTTTTGAAAGTTAAATTCATGCTATAGTTATTGATTAGTTTGTTTATTATGTAGAATGACTGCATTTAAATCAAAGGATTTGAGAGATCCCAGTTGAAGAAACTGTTTATGAAATGTAAATTTATTTGACAGAGTCTTTGAATGTCTGTTTACAATTATTCCAGGTCAGATTAAAAGGAAGGACAAATTTTGTTTTGAATTTACGTAAACTGTGTAATTGCACTTGCAAAAGGAATAGAAATTATGTTTGGTTGATGTGTCAGTGTTCTTGTAATTTTTTTGCGGAATGTGTGCAAAGTATTGTAAAAGCTAGTTGAAGAGTACTGGTTTGTCACTTTGCAAGTTTATCATCATTGTAATGTCTGACTGTGTTATTGATTTGCAGTCGGTTGTCCGAAGATACATTGTCCGATGCAGGATCTGCAAGCAAATTAGGTTGATTTAAAAAAATAATTTTTACAAGTATTAATTAATTATACACTGTGTCCCAAAAAAGATATTTGCACGTAACTGGCTCTCTGTTAGATGTTAACCAGTCTTAAATATTCTTTCAATGATGGAAAGAGTATGAAATTTGCTACAAAAGGCATATAACCTTTCTCACCATGCCTTACTTTTGTTGCTGCACTGCCTTGGAAAAGTCCACATTTGTCAGAAGTTACAAAAGAAAAAAATGAAACATTGCATGCTGTATAGCTAATTGGATATTAATAATGTCACACCTGTTGCTCAAGCATTTATAATTTGCCTGCATGCATGATCAAAATGATCCCGCCGCTTGTCAACTGCACTGTTACTGATACGGTTGTCAGTGTCAAAGCCAAACACCCATCAGCCGTTGCTTCAGTTTGTCATTGTTGTGCATCCATGACTGATAAACTCGCTGCTGAATGACGCCCCATGTCTTGTGGTAGACCAGACTAAAGTCAGAGCTGTTCAGTGACCACAGATCTGGTCGAGTGAAAGAGGTGTTGCCTGCTTGAGAAGTCATACAGTGATGCATGCTCGGCGTGCAGGGCGCTGATAACATGTATGCATGTTATCATAAAACAGTCTGCTATTTTAAAGAATATTTAATAGGAACCAGAAACTGAAGCAGTAAGTAATAAGTATGTAAGTATGTGATATGCAATAAATAGCTGCATGCAAAAATCAATGTATTTCGTTTGCATTTTTATCCAAATATATGGCACATTTCAACTCTGAAAGCTGTTGATATCAATGAGTTCGTAACTCGAGTAGTCACACTTGTAATGACAGCTCAGTCAGACTATGTCTTTTCACTGTGAGCTTGCTTGTAAAGGTAACAAGGCACAACACCTTGTGATATAGCAAATGATCTTTGATGTTTTATAGGTGTGATCTTTACAAATCTTTGTTAAGGTTGTGGGTTTGTTCATTTACTGGATGTTTATTTTATATAACGACTGTGGGCAGGTTGTTCACACCTTTGTGCCTCTGTCAGCAAGCAACCTGTAATTTAGTACTGGCCAAAGGGTGATGATGCTCCATAGATGGGATGTTAAGCATGGGCTTGGTGGAAAGTGATAGCTTTCTACCAGGTTTACAATTAGGTGCTAACTCACAGCTTGAAGACCAGAATTATGTCTGGATTGCAGACTTGTATGGAGGAAGAGACTACTATGTTATATCCGGACTGACAGCAGTGATGCTGGTCTCCCAGTAATTGGATTGCTTCGTAAGTTCTTAATTAGATCTGCAAAATGAGTTTGATGATGATGTGCTTTGAAACGTTCTGACTCAAATGCCGTGTTTCTGTAGGGAGGAAGTTGATGGACTGCTGTGCATTCCTGTTGATTTAGACAGTAGCTATGTGCCTACATTCAGGCCAGGTAACAATGTTGAGATTGATGCATCATTTATTCAGTTGTGATTTGTTACTTTTATCATCACACATTATATTATTGTCATATATATTGACACAGTCAGTGTCTCACTATTTAAACATCAATATTTTGTTAAATATGTGTTATATGTGAGCACTGAGAGCTGCTACGAATCCCGACTGGGTTTTGTAGAAGGTGACTAAACCAGGCTTCAGTTGTGTTATGTTTAGTTGACTGTAAGTTAGTGCGTATGAGTGTTTCTTTGTTGTTCGTTGGTTGAAGTTACTTTACACTGAAATGTGTTTTGTTATTGTGTGAACTTTGAAATGACCTCTATATAGGATGCTACTACTTCTGCTGCATTACAGTGTTGTTACTACATACAAACTGCTAGTTGTGTTTGTGTGGTGAATCTGTAGCATCAGATGTCTATCGTGTTATACAGAGGTTCTTCCTCGTGTTCAAATATCCCGAAGATGCTTTGGTTTGTAGCTGTTTCACTTTTGCTAGGTGGCACATCACTGCTCACTCTGTATACAAAACTGATCTACAGGGTGTGGCACAAAACATATCCTGACAAAAATACCATTTCTGAAAATGCTTAAAGTGTTTTATTGCTATATTTTTGAACACATATTTAACATATCTGTCTGCAAGGCACATGCATTATCCTAAGCTGACAAACTTTAGTTCATACATAAGAACTGTTCAAACGAGTTTGTTTATGACTGTTGACATTTGGGGTCAGTAGAATTTGCGGGGCAGGGCAGATCTGTGGATCTGGTCTTCCAGGTCTCTGATTGGTCAGGCATGATCTGCAAATTCACCTTGTTTGACATGCGACCAAGCCAAGCCAAGCGCGACATTCATTTAGTCAACTGTAGTCAGCATCAGCAGTCAACCACCTTAGGCTAACTTCATAGGTCTGTTTCAGCTATTAGTGTAGATCTATTCTTTTTGCAAAAAACTTGAATTAATGTTGTGATCTTTGTACTTTGTGGATCATACTTGCAGCTTAAGTTAAATCTAAATAGGGACATCCAACATTAAACGTACCCCTGGAATTTGTGAGCGTAGATTAGCTAAGGAAATGGTCCGTTAAGTGTGAAGGACGTGTCAATTATTATAATTATGAGACTTCAGAAGCGCCACTTTAAGTCAGCTCTGCAATTTGTAGGCCTAGATAAGTACATATAAGGCCTATGTTAATGTTAATGATTACATCTAAATCCGCCCCGCGGATCTGCATCGCAGACCATACCAAGGTGTACAATGTTAGTTGTGATCAGGGATGTATATATCATGAATCTGTGGTGGAAAACTGTACTTTTTAGCCATTCCGTTTCGGCCCATTGCAGATCTGCAGATGTTAAATCAGCTCCGGAGAACTAGTCTTACTAACTTTTTGCAGATCTGCCCCACATTTTTAGTCGTAATCTAGATCTGCAGTCTGACCTAATTATCCACCCCACAGAAAGTCTGCATTGCATAGAGATGATAATGTAACAATGTGCATGTGTAATATGGTTGTTGGTCGTCATATATTTTTGTGTGTTTCAGCGATTTGAATTCTTATGTCGATACGTCTTGGCCAGCATGAATGCTGAGTCTATGAAGGTTGCATTTGTTTTCACTTGTTTTAGCAGTAAGTAAGTAATCAAGCAGAATGTATAGGGTGACACACGTCGTTGTGAATGATTGTGAATGCAAAAATAAATGCCTTCATTTCGTCACCAAATTATAAGTTTGCTAAATTGCTACCCACGACGTCTGTCACTTAGTTGTTTATCAACAGTCGATTGAGTGATGTCACCCAAAATTACATCTTGATTGCATCACAGTATTACGTCATCGTAGATGGTGAGGTGATTGAAATGGAACAATTAAACGACTCCCAGCTTAAGAATTCAAGCAGTGAGATTGTTTAAGGAAAATTTTAGCTTCAGCATGATAGCAAAGAATCTATATCGCAGTAGGGTTGGGTTGGTAAATGGGCAAGGTGCTGGAATACGAACCCAGGAGGAATCTTTGCAAAGTCAAAGTCGGCAGCAACTGGCTAACAAAAATGCTTTGAATCTAACCATACAAAGAATTACAGCATTCACAAAAGCAAATATCAAACCTGCTAAACTTGAAAGAATTTTGAAGGGAAACAACTTTCAGGAAGTAGGGAGTCGATACGGCGATTCTTGCAATACAATACAGCTGAGGTGGAAATGTTTCTAATGGCAGAAAGTTCCACTAGTAACTGCCGAGTGCAAAAATCGCAGAGTAAATTTCACTAAAAGTATTAAGACATGAACTAGTCTGAAGTTATTTTCACTGATGAATCTTCGTTTAAACTTTACCACGTACCAAACAGCAAAAATGATGTCGTGTGGGGCTCGCAAGAACACTATTCCTCGTGCAGTACAAATGCAGTTCAGACCAACAGTTTTGGTATGGGAAGGAATTACCTGAATGCCATCCTTGGAAGTCTTGGAGATCAACTTCTTTGACCACTGTGCACAATCTCATCTGTTTGCTGCCGACAGACTGAAGGCAGTTATCAGACACAGAGGAGACGCTGTTCCGTACTAACATTATTTTGGGTGTTGCAACATTATTGTGTATTAAGCTGTGTTCATGTCGATGCAACACGACGCGACTGAACTGAACTGAAACTACGAGTTCAGTTCAGTTCAGTTCAATTGTTTCATATGAATGGTCTCTGCAACAAGCTGCGACTCGCTGCAACAAGTTCCACAAAAGTCCAGAACTGCGAACTGGTGCAACCCAGATCTAGCCAATCAAATGAGCGCAAAGTAGGTCGATGTGACATCACGCTATTGATGTTTACTTTAGCGAGTCTGCACTGTAAGTTTAAATTCTTTTTGTTTGTCAATGTTTGATTTTTCTTTTCATCAAAATGTCAGTTTCATGCAGCTAGCTCCGTAAACAGTTACATTGCATGAATCTGTCGAAAGTCAAAGTTATAAAAATGTTTTGGCTTTACCGAACTTGGGCCAGATTGATTAGCGTGCAAGTGTTGTACAATTCAGCCACTTTGGCTGCTCCGTAAGATCGCAATTTTGTGCTGTTTTCGTGTAAACCAAAAACGATTTTAGTGCTTTAAAGATGCAGAGCTAACTTTTCCCTAACCCTGCTACTAAACATAACCTTAAAAGCCCAAAAAAGTCACAGGAACTGAGTTCTTCTTTGGGTGCCTTTTTCATTATAGAAGTTCGGCGGCTGATGAGAACTCCCATGACAACCTCCTCCGTTTCTTTTGATATTGTGCCAGCGCTTTTAATTTCCCATAGGTCTTGCCACTCCATTTCAGCACATTGTGGATCCAGGACATATGAGGTACTCCTTAGTGTCTTGTTCCATCCACTGCTTCTTCTAGTATGGTCAGTGAAAGCTCACCCGTGCTTCCCCTCACCACGTGTCCGAAATACTGTAACTTCAGCTTGTCAACACTCTTCATCAGCCCCTTGTCTAGCCCCATCTCGTCTCATCTAGGAACTGAGTAAGTTACCATTATTCACCATTTTTCCGGTAGGTGTTGAAGTGACATGACCTACTACGATGGCATTTGCTGTTGGGTTACAGACGTAGGTCACAACAATCTGCAACTGCTGATTAGTTGCAGGACCATTCATGTTGACAGAAGTTCAGTTGAGTTCAGTTATGTTGTGTTGCGTCGACATGAACAGAGCTTTATAGTTATTGCTAAGCAGCTGTCTGTATAATATTTTCTTCACATAATTCCCATTTTTGTTGACTTTTGTTAGTTGGCCTTTCTAGGTTTTTTGACACTTGGCATTTTCTGACCACAATGTATGGTGGGTTCTATGAATGCAGCAGTCGTATGTATCACTGGTGATATCCAAGGAGCTTGTCCTCTCATGGATCAGTCAACTCAAACAGATCTTGACTAAATGCTGCCACTACTTCACTATACTGAAGGTACTGCTTACACTCTTGCAGCTACTATGTGGCTTTATGGTGGACTGATGAAGTGTTGTTAACATCATGTACATGTTCTCTGCTGTTGCCGATGAAGACATGCTTACCTCAGGTTGAAATGTTGATTAGAAGGCACTTGAGGTGAAAATAAAGAATTGGATTCATATGTAGATAGTTTGTTTGATTGTATCTGTTATGTATGTTGTCATGGTTTTTATAACTTATGTTTGGCAGTTTGTGTGTAACTGTGTATATTAGGTATTATTTTTTACACTTTTGTTATTGTTGTCTTTATAAGATGTTCTTGTATACAGATGATCAATGATTCTGTAGCATTGGTGTCTGTCAATCTGACTGTCATATTTAATCTGGTAGTAGTAATTGTAGCCAGTAGGTCATGTCCATCTGGCTGACCATATAGTGCAGTGATGTAGTGCAGCGAGGGCTGATGACGTGCTGGCTCACTGAGCCCTCGAGTTCCAGGTCAACACCTCCATCAGTCACAGATGGCTGAGTCACCTCTGCCATGATTCTAACTGTTCCCCTGTCAGGTAGTGGAGGCATGTTTGTCATGGTCATGGTGTTGGTGTGATGCTACGGCCGTCGCTAGCTGCACAGAACCGATGATGATGACTAGCGATAGTGTGCTTTAGGGCTGTCTAATGCCCAGTTGGTGTATATAGCCTGTCTCTGCCTGTGTCTCTATTCAGATGAATAAACATGTTCATGTAGTGGACTGCACTGGTGTATGAGTTTTCAGTCAACTCGGCCCCAAGACATGTTACCTAATGCTGATGCTAATGCTAAGCCTAGCCCTGAACTTAACCCTAATTCTAACTCCACCCCTTGCCCTAATCCTAAAACTAACACTAACCCTAACTTGGACAAGCTTTCTTGGGGCGAGTTGACTACCACACAGTGTGTGTGTCTGTCAACAGCCAGAATGTCAACGTGACATGAAAATGTTGTCAGTTTTGTTGCCGTTTGTATTGACGTTCACGTCTCTGTCTGGTTGGAAAGTGCTCAACAGCAAGGCTGGTATGTACAGCAGCATTGCACTATGCTTGTCCAGCTCATTTACTTACTTGTTTGCATGAGTAGACTTGTGTGTCCTCTCGACACACCAGATCTGTCCAGGCTATCAGTTCAATTGCACTGGCACGGAGACTCGCTGTCTGGAGATATTCTTATTCCAACAGATAACGTATTTAGTGCATTCAAGATAGTCTGTCAGAAGGGCTGTATAAGTGTTTTTTGCTTTACTTACTTTTCTTAACTGCTCTTTTGTGGTGGTTTCTGCAGGTGAGACTCTGCGGCCCGGTCTCAATCAGTTGTGTAAGAATGCCATGGGACATTTGACCTCCATTGGAGTCTATCCCGCACTGCAGGTATCTCGGCTGTTGACTATTTTCGTCTTGTTTTATCTTAGTGATATCTTGCATTGGGAGTCCGTGTTTGTTATCATTGTTGAATGTGCCATTATACCAATAATGCTATCTAGGCCAAATGGGTTGGTCATTCGTTACAAGCTAAAAATTTGCGTTGTAGTAACTGAGTCAAATTGTTTGAATCAAACATACCAAGTAGCTTGCTCATTAGTTTGAGTATTCTGGTATACAGTGATGTCTGTGTTATGAAACTGAAATTATTGCACAGTGAAAGTTTTTCTGCTGCTGCCTGTAGAACTGTGGTTTAGAGTGTACTGTAATTGCTTCTTGGTGGGCAGAGATTTTTGGTTTCAGTGCCAGGCCAAAACTTTCTGCTGTGACCTTGTGGATTTTTGTGGCCAAGACCACAAGGACAAGAAATCTAAGCACACATTTGGTCCAACTTTGCACACTTTATCATGTTAATCATTTATTTAATATTAGTTTATACACTGCTGTACGTTATGTTTTTTGTGATAGAGTCTGCTGCTGAGTGGCTTGTGTAAAACTAAGCCTGTGTTCAAACCAACGACGTTGTCTGCCATTATTCTCATTGCCATTAGGTAAGCCGCTGACAGTGAGTGGATACCAGCAAACTGTGATAATGTTAAAAAAAGATGAGGCACTGATTTTGCTGCAGATGTATCTTCCCATTAACCATTGACCAATGTAGCTGTTACAGCAAGCATTGAGGAATGGTGATGATGATTGTTGTAAAATGAAAGTAAATGTGATAACTGCCATGCTATGTTGTTGTCAGTCATCATCCGTCGGCAATTAACCAAATGTGATAACTATGTTGGTGTCAGGCCGCTGGTGGCGTCAGAGTTCAGTAGTAACATTCTGACATTGTTTGTGCTACACATCTTGTCTGTTCCTGGTCTCATCTACCATGTACACTCCAACAGTCACGAGGTCTGCTCAGTTTCACATTGATCATGTAGTTAGTTGTAATAACTTTTGATAAATTATTACTCACTTGTTCTGTTACTCTTTATTGCTAATACTAATACTAATACCGTTCTACTCAGTCTTCAGTCTGTGATGAGAAGACCATGTTTCTAGTCTACTTGGTCGAAGGTAAGGCAATGGAGGGGCAGAACTGGCCGCCATCATATGCCGTGGTCACGAAATAGCATGTCACTTCCTGCTCCTATGGCCGCTGAGCCTATGCCTTTGTCTGTTTGTGGCGTCCTTTGAAGAGCAACAGGAACTTGGAAATAGAGAGTGGCATTATGCTTTAAAGTTTTAGGTTAAAGTTTTAATATTCTTGGTGTAAGTTTTTGTTTACATTCAAGATGCAAGACTGCAAGATGTGGGGTCATTGTGCTCTCCCACCCTCCGACTGCTCTATAGAATTTCTTTTTGATGTGAGTTTTCATGGTAAGAAGTTGACTTGTAGCCAACATGCACTTAAAGTTGAACATGCTGCCTTTCCATTCATTCCAGGAGAAACATATAGGATGTTGATGTGTTGTTGATGAGTGTGTGGCATAGATCAGAGTGAAATTCATATGCATCTGCGGAGTAATAAGGCTGAAAAATTTATTGATGCTTCCAGAAACCCAACCAACCATTGTTTTTTAACCCCCAACCCTAACAATTTGTGGTACGTTGTGTGGAAAATGCTTGAGAGCCGCCGATTGTTGGTTTGATGTTATAGATGGACTGTTGCAGTACCAACAAGGCAACAGTCAGTCGTGTTTTTTTTATTAGAGTTCAGTGCAGTGTGCAGTAGTTATAGGCAAACTGTCAGTAGACAAGATGGTTGAATAAAAAAATTGGTAAAATTTTTTTGTCCTATCAACACTACATATTTTCCCTATATTACTGGAAATGTCACCAGATTTTGTCACGTAATATGAGAGATGTTGACATGTGTGCAGTGTATGTCACAGCTAGTGACACATCGCCTCTTCACCAAGTCAGTCCATCTGCTCTCTCATGAACAGTGTACAAAGATTGTGTTCAACGCTCTCGAAGGCAACTATGCACTCTGTCTACTTGGTCAGTCATATTGAAGTTATTAATTCAGAATTTGTTTAGCGCACAAATTGTAGCAAGGTTGAGTCATAGGTGCTGCTGCCTTACTAATGCCACAGCTGACATTGTACAATTACTGATTAACTTACAGTTTTAGAGAGCTCAGTTGTAACGTTTCTGTAGCTTTGTGTAATTACGCCTGCCTTCAGTATAGAGGAAACAGTTATCTACTTGATGTTTCTTTTACCTGGTAGAAGCTTTTAATTTTTGTAAATAAAAGTTCAGGAGCACACAGTACTACTTGTGCATTGAGTGAACATGTGATACAGCGAATATGTCAAAAATAACATATTTCTGGTATTTTGTCATGTTAAAATTAAGTTTTTTGATGTGCAAGTGTGCTTTGAAAGTGCATTTCAAGGGCAAATGTTTACATGTGACGTCATGACTCGACGTGTGGCCACTTGCTGTATGTCTTGTGTTCTTGGTACTGTGGTTTGTGTTATTTTGTCGTATTGTAGTGTAACTTTGTGTTCTTGGTACTGTGGTTCGTGTTATTTTGTTGTACTGTAGTGTAACTTCATAGTAAATGTTGTGTTTGTGCATATATTGTAGCAAATCTTATACAGCTCGGCAGCTCAGAAGTTGAGGTAAAATGATCAGAATTTTGACATCAGTATCATATCATTCCCTTTGTAACGCTCGCTGTAACTTGTCAGCTTTGCTCTACCACTAACCTGATTTGTTTAAAGATCAGAATTTGTTCATCTTGATTTGCATGACCTTGTCGTGATGGTGCAGAATGCAGATAGAATGAAGATGTTGTGATTTAAGAGTTAGAATAATTGCCATGTCAGGCGTAATAATAGTTTAGTTGTGAGAGCTTTGTGTGACGTTAATCAATGTAGTGACTACTTAATACTTATGGAAGTTGCTAGTGTTTCTCTCATCATCACTTACTTGATGCATGTTGAAGTCTGGTCGTATGTTTCTTTACTTACTTTTGTCTTATACAAAGTAGGTCAGTTCTTGTAAGCTCGCTGTGCCCCAGTCTGTGATGTCATCAGGCCACTCTTCTGTACCTGTACTACTCTTATTTTATGTGCTAGTACTCTTTTTGACATGTGAATATTGTGAGAAAATTTGAAGTGATGTTGTCTGCATATGCGGAATATTTTGAAAATGCAGTAAGTTGTTGGGGTTTTTGTTGCCAGTTTAATTTTGGTTTTGTTTGTCGTTCAGTCAAGTAAAGTTTGTGAATTGTAGTTTTGGTCACAATGTCAGTGTAGTTGACAAAAATATTTGAATTTACTTTGTTGTCATCATTCTGGTACAAGTCTACAAGTTTCTATCAAATCCTGAAACTGCTGATGATGTGTTTATGTGTGATTCCAGGGTCTAGTGGACAGTACGCCAGAATTTATGGTAAGAGTTCTGTTGCCACCGAGTCTCATCTCTTGTTGCCTGGGGGTATAGTCTTATGTTGCGACAGCACTTGTCTGTTCTTGCCACAGAGTCTAGTTTGTTGTTGCCACAGAGTCTAGTTTGTTGTTGCCACGGAGTCTAGTCTGTTGTTGCCACGGAGTCTAGTCTGTTGTTGCCACAGAGTCTAGTCTGTTGTTGCCACAGAGTCTAGTCTGTTGTTGCCACGGAGTCTAGTCTGTTGTTGCCACGGAGTCTAGTCTGTTGTTGCGACAGCATCTCGTCTGTTGTTGCCACGGAGTCTCGTCTGTTGTTGCCACAGAGTCTAGTTTGTTGTTGCCACAGAGTCTAGTTTGTTGTTGCCACGGAGTCTTGTCTGTTGTTGCCACAGAGTCTAGTTTGTTGTTGCCACGGAGTCTAGTCTGTTGTTGCCACAAAGTCATGTCTCATGTTCCCACAGAGTCTTGTCTCTTGTTCGTATGAATGTTTCTAACATATGAACGTAACGTGTTTGTGTTTTTTTTGTTAGTTTGATGTATCCTG
>Ga0126335_1001717_pt1 | contig 12578 bp, 6 predicted proteins | sample OlaspJWI45metaG_FD_108409 | JGI IMG/M metagenome (GOLD analysis project Ga0126335, IMG submission 108409) | Marine gutless worms symbiont microbial communities from Oahu, Hawaii - Olavius sp. 1 OAHU.JWI-45 metaG | ecosystem: Host-associated > Annelida > Digestive system > Unclassified | place...
TATATATATATAATAACAATTCAGAATTCATCAAAAACATTCAATGCAAAATCTACTACAAAGTTAAGATGTGATGCACATAAAACTATGCCTGTAACACATGCAAAGATCTTAAAACTTATCAAAATACAATGCCCAATTTCAAGTTGAATGTCAAGTTTAAAACAATGCCAATCATACTTAATTCATCTAAAACAAGTAGTGCAAATCTATCATAAAGTTAATAGTTAATGCACATAAAATATGCAAATGATTACTTGCATTTTCCATTACTTGCATTTTCAGTGCCCCCATATTTTCCAATACTGACCAATAGCTGTATACTTAATGACACGTTAGTTTATTGTGTAAGCTGTACAAAATAATAGCGACATAATGGTAACTCCAAAATTAAAGTGAAAGTGGGCATAGGTACGTGATGTACTATATGTCAACTTCTAGTTAGATGTGCATTAAAAAGACATACATTTTGACTTTTTCTTGTTCATATGCTCATTGTCAACTGTGCCTTCACCCCATTTCACTTTTTTGTCAGGGTCAGATTTCTTCAACTTCAGTGTCACCGTTGGACTCCGCTGTAACAACAACAGTGTGCAATGGCAACAGATTAATGTACAGTGTACACTACTATACACTGTTTACATTCGTAACTCTCTTTACGATACTACATAACTACAACAGCACAGGATAACTCAGAATTCAAAGAACAACTAGCTACAATGGTCGGCAGAGCGCTATGCTTATGATTTCTGTGGCCAAATAACCCTTGTCTGCACTGGAATACTAGACACAGGAATGAATACCGAATATTCGCCCTTGCAATATTTTCCCAACTTTACATTTGTCCTAGGGCAAAAATGTCAAGTACCTGGATATCCACTCTCACCCCCTTGACTAAGTCTGTTGTTGAGTTTAACACTAGCCAAAAAATACTTTGCAACCCTAATGGCAAGTAAATTGAAACTGAACCAAAACCGAGGTATCAGTGCGAAAACTGAATCGGAAATAAAAATATTGGAATCGTAACAGCCCTAGATAAGGTGACCATCTACGGGTGGATAAACCATCTCCTTATGGAACCAGCCAACTAGGTCGACTCAGCCTTCCATCCCTTTGGGGTCAGTAAATGAGTACCAGCTTCGGCTGGGAAGTAAACAGACATACTGCACGATGCACTAGCCCGTGTCTGTGGCCTCGCAGTATAAGCTGGTGTCTGGCTGAGGGCTACAGGAATGGAGATCAGCACTGCCCAGTGGGCCCATGTGGCTTGGAAAGGACTTTTTTTACTGAATGGGTAACCGTAGTTACGGCGGTAACGTACACGGCCGGATGTTTCACTGCTGGTTGTTCTAATGTACTTTGTAAACCGGGCAGTATGATGATGATTGGCTATACTATACCTCAGACGCCGCCGTATCTTGTTGTACGGTAGCAGATCCTGCCGACTGCGGATTTAAACGGCTTTCGGCCATGGTAAAGTAACTCCACGCCTACATTAACATTTAGAGCTTCCAACAGTAGCCGATGTTCCGTAATAAAAAGTTGAACTTGAAAATTTATAATCAATCACAATGTAAACAAAGTGCAAGTTAACTCCCGGTATGAACCAACTTGTTTCATACAACTATCGTACGATCGTATGGACATTGGACAAAGGCTAACACGCACGAAAACGACTGGGCGGACTGCATCTCAATCGATAATTCGATATTCATCATTTACTTCTGCACATATTTGACAATTATGATGTACTACTTATTATAGCCGCCAGCTCGGGGCGTCCCAAGGACCCAAACCGTCTGCTATACCAAAACAAGAACGGCAAAACGCGGCGAGCACCGTGAGCTGACGAGTACTGACGACCATGCAAGTCCGACTGAGTGAAGGCTGCATCGAATGCACTACATACACTGCACGTGCCGGAATGTCTAGTTTCAGCCATACCAGAGATACGAGGGGGTTCAAAAAATCCAAAGTATGTCACTTAACCCCGACCCCCTATGACCTCCTTTTGCAGTTTTGGTTAGGTCCCTCAACTGTGGATATGCACTGTATGTATTGGGCCCACAGTTGGCAAAATTTTCCCCAACTCCCCCTGCCCCTTGCTGTGGTGAATCAGGACCGCCTAACCCAATTTATGTTCATTGGCCCCCCAAGAGGGTTCATAACAAACATGATCTTAATCCGTTCAGCCGTTTTTGCACAGTGAAGACGAGCTGAGCCACGTGACAGACTTACGGGCATACACTGCGACCACCAGTTAACAATAACCTGCATCTTATGCATTCAATGCAGCCTAAAAATAATAATTCCTTCTGAAATTGCTACGGAGCTATGGAGAGAATTAAATTATCAAATAATTATACTACGTGTCTGTGTACTTGTTTGTACTATATAGGATGTTCTATTTTCCAGCAGTGCCACGTTGTCCGACAAACTGACGTGGGGACAGCGGTAAAGCAAGTGGAAAGAACAGCCATGCCGTAATTAGTTCATATTTTCAGATAATATCTTGCATCAAATTAAATGGTTCAATTTAGCCTTTGGTGTTTTACACACAAATGATTACTTATCACTGGATGCATTGCAGTTTTAGTATTGGTTGTTAGAACGGTTTAATTAGCAGTCATGAGTAATAATAATAATTACAATAATAACAACTAGAAAATGTTGCAATTAAGATGTACTGCCACTTATGTGTGAGGAAGGGGCTATAGGGCCTTCATCTCATCTAGATAAATAGTTGAACACAGGTTTTGTGAACGTTTTAATTAACATTGTGTGCACTATGTAACATTGATATCAAAGAAAATTGGGCAAATTTGTGCATAAAAATAACACATTTTCCTAAGAAACAAAGTTGTCTAGCTTATGTGGTTCTCAACGTGTAACAAACTTTCTAGGCACTACTACATGTAGTATGCAATTGACTGCCTGCATGCATGCTGCAAGTATTGTTTTGGCGGTGTCTGTCTGTCTGTGCATCTGTACACACCAAATCTGGAAACCTACTGGTCAGAAAATGATGCAACTTGGTAGGAATATGTCCCACAGTGAACGCTAGAGGTGGTTGAAGTTGGTGACATTTGACATTAACCTTTGACCTTAACAGCTAATTTCGTACTTTATAAGCTATAACTTTTGAATGGCTTGACCTAGGAACTTCCAATTCAGTTTCAAGGTCATAGGGCCAAGATCAAGCTAGCAAAAAACGGCTGCACGCAGGTTTGTGCTCCCTGTGGACACAGTTTAATTAATGCTGCATTAAAATTTGAAGGTGACCATATCAAAGTTTGCATTACCAAACTACTGTTTTCCAATCAAGCTAAATGCGCAACAGTAACACATATACATTATACAATACTTCATATACAAATTATACAAAAAAATTATTTTGCCTTCAGTGCTTTGACGCTGTTGGTTAGGCGGTAGGAAGGGCATCCGGCCTGTAAAAAACCTTGGGGGTTGTGACTTGTGAGGGTGGGGGCACCGTTAGTCCGGTTGGGGTGGCGCACACCCAGACTGTCGGTACCTCTGCCTCCATTATCTTCCCCTGCTCCATAAAAATCCAGAAGACAGGAGGCGGGGAAACCCAGCCTGAACGCAGCACAGCCCTATGCAAAGGCAGAAGGCAGAGTGTTTCTTCTGGTACCGGCCTACCCGGGTTGTCCCTGAACAAAGGCCGTTAAATGGTTGTTGTTGCTGTCATATACAAATTATACTTCAATTACCTACAGGTCCTACAACTAGCAGTGTTTACACCGACATTAGTGAAGATCACGTAATTATTTCATTATTTCAGTCCTTGCAAAGTTTGATTTGTGGCGAGGTTTTCTAATGAACTGAAAATACACCGGAGAGCAAGTTTATGTGCCACAACACTCTTGCTAGTGGTGGATCTAGGATTCTGTGAGAAAGGCACCCAAGCCTGCTTTCCTTTCCACTCCCCTCCCCTCCGTTTCCCTATCCCTTCACTTTGCCATCCGCCTATCTGTTAAGGAAATTGAGATGTTCCACGAAAGACTAGATTTTATCCACGTTGTTGATAAATGCAAATTTAGCTTTTTAAACAAACTCTGTGTGAAATGTATGAACAGTGCACTGTCTGAATGTTTGTTTTTTAAATAGTCAACTGGGTGTAAACAGCTCTATTTGAAATATGGTGCTTTTATTGGTGATACAGTTCACTATAACACTCCCTTTCCTTTCTGTCACTTTCATCGTAACTCATACCTTCCCTTCCTTTTCCCATCCTGCTGCAAAGTGGCCCCAGTTCAAGCTAGGAGTTCTGTGAGAGTGCTATAAGCTCTCCCAGTGAGGTCCGGGGCAGAGCAATGGTTGCAACAACATTTCTAAATTATCTCGAGTCCAGGAATTGTGTCTGGTAGCGTAGATGTGGCTGTTTTGTAATCTGGTATGAACCACAGTTTTATAATTGAAACAAATCCAAATGAGCTAAGTGTAAGGCAGGGGCTATGGCTCACCCCAGCCCCTCTCTAGATCTCCCAATAAAACTTTCCCTGCAATAGTCTGGAGTGGATACATTACACACCGTGAATATGTTTTCAAAGACTGTGATTACAAAATGTCTTTAGTATCCTTATCTTTTCTACCAGTGGCACTACTACTGGTTGATGCCGAAGCTACAGTGTAGTTAGTAATACGCTGAGAAGTCCTGGCTGTGTCAGTGGCACCCGTAGCTGACTTGCTGCCGGTTGGTGACATAAACTGCACCGACAATCCAGTTGTTGGTTCATCCATTTTTGATGAACTCGACTTCGCTTCTTGGGTTGGAACTGAGGTCTCTTCAGTCTTGCTGCGAATGCTGCACACGTGAGATGATTCACAAAGTGCACTCGTTAAAATAAATGTTACAAAATTGACACCAATATGCATACCAGTTCATTGTCATATATCATCAAATTAAAAGTATCAGCAATAAACAGTCAATGTGCTATAATGACAGGAGATACTGATCACAAGACTCAGAAAAATGTCATTAAAAAGTATCAATTGTTAAAAGTTTCAAGTAAGAAAAAACTGAGAAGTCAGATCCAGCATTTGCACTGCATAAATTGTAAAATACTTCTGCTTCAACTCAGAGGTTTATTATATCTAACCTGTGTACAACTACTATCTTGTTCAAAAATCCAAAAAAAGCTTACTGCACAATTAGCTGGTTCAACAAATTTGCAAATTCTTCATAATGTGTAACTGTGAATTCCTGCAACGGCAACAGCATTTCATCAATAAGAAACTACATAATGAATATTGTGTACAATATAGGTTTAAAAAATTAATCTCAAGATGCACAACTATCATTGCACTGTTGAAGTCATATAATCATATACAATTTGCATTGTACTGTTACAAAGAATGTAGATAAAGCAAATAAAATTTGAAATGTAACTTAGAAAATATAAGGTGATTATTGCTAAGGTTAGTGCTTTGAAACTATTGGTTGGGTGGCAGAAAGGGCATCCGGCCTGTAAAAAACCTTGGGGGGTTGTGGGGGTGGGGGTGCCGCTAGTCCGGTTGGGGTGATGCCCACCCGGACTCTTGGTGCCTCTGCCTCCATTATCTTCCCCTGCTCCATAAAAATCCAGAAGACAGGAGGTGGAGAAACCCAGCCTAAACACAGCACAGCCCTATGTTAAGGCAGAAGGCAGAGTGTTTCTTCTGGTACCGGCCTACCCGGGTTGTCCCGGAACAAAGGCCATTAAATGATGGTTGTATTGTTGTTGTTGTTGTTAAGGTATCAAATGTTGTCATTTTCATACTGTAAAAAATAAATATCTTCTTTTCTTAAGTCTACTATGGTTCTGTAAATTATTTTAGCTAATTAATATTTCCACCAGCTGTTATACAAATAACAAACAAAAAATTCAAAACATTGTATTGTTTTCAAGCAACACAATACACGTTAATCACAAAAACAACAAAAGTGAAGTGAAACATAAAACAGAGACACAAAAAACTAACAGCAGGGTCATGTCGGGCACGTTCGTAGCAGTTGGCAAACTGCTCAACAAGATCCAGTCGGGTTCCTTCTAAAGGATAGCCAGTCTGACGAGCATCAAGTAGAAATGGCTTCAGTGGTGTTGACGGCTTTCTAGTGGTGGGAAATCCACACTTCTTCAGCTCTGCATCTAAATGTGGATAAATTGCAAACAGCTTCAGTTTACTTCTAAGCAGTGTGCTTATGAAGGTCATAGGTATTCACTAAGATCACTGCATTACACAGTATTTCCAGTATATCTTGCAGAACACTATGTTGGCAATGTGCTGTGCACATATTTAATTTTATTAATTTATTAGAAATGCAAAATTCCACAAATAGCAGTCACTTAATTTAATTTTAAACTCAGCAATGAAAAAACAGAGATAATCATCAAGAACAAGTTTAAATGGCCGCCACACTTCCTAAGCAACTAAATCCTATATTAGCAATGCCATAACCTACACCATCATTACATCAGGTACTCATACGATGAAAACAAAATATCTCTTCATGCCACAAACCATGACAAACTTTGTCAACTTTCTCATTTACACTGTAGTTCTGACGCTGCTGCCGCTAACATGCATTCATATAATTCTAAAGAAGTACACAAGAACAGCACTGACCAAGTATAGCCAATGAATCCACAGTCTTCATCCGATAGACATAATGCTGAGAATCTACCAGTGCATTCAAACGGTGTCCAAAAATTTATTGCGGGACAGTTAATCGCGGACAGTTTATCGCTGGACAATTAATCGCGTGGCCACATAATCATGCGGACACTTAACAGCGGGTCACTTAATCGCGGACATATAATCGCGTATAATACTAGGCTATACAACCGTGCAACAGACAATGTTCTACACCCGAGATAAATGTGCGATGGCACGTAAATAAAGCAGCACCTCGGACTTATCATAAGCACTGACAGTCCTCTAAACTCGATTGTTGAGATTTCGATACTTCTTCTTTCTACAGTGTTCCAATCCAGCAACACCTTGCATGAGGCATGCCTTCTGTTGTTGTAGATCCTTGTTGATGCCTAAATGTCACCTGGACCTGAGTCGTAAACAACGATATCAGCAAAACTCTCAGGAATGTCAAAGAGCAGATCTTTTGGGATAGCTGGAAGGGGTGGTCTCCATTAGCAGCGTCTGTTACTTTCTTTCTATGTCGTCGAAAGGCCTTGGACACTGTCGCTCGCCTTGGCAGGGCCATTAGAGTATCGTCCGGTAGCTCCGACATCACAGCTACTTGCGACGACGATGGTGCCACGGTCAAATCCGTTATCTTGTTCTTCATTTCCCCAACTGCCTTTTGTGCACGAGCAATGCCGACACTGCCAGTGTGGTTGTGATCTAGATCACTGCTACTGACCACCTGGTCGCCGGATGTAGTGAGTCGTGCATTACATTTCATTGTCTGATGAAATCGACAGCGCCACGCTATTGTTCCACATACGTTGTCTTTGTCTTTAACATATTAAAAATTTTGATACAAAACTGTCGAAGCAGTGAAGCCGCATCACGCGATTATATGTCCGCGATTCAGTGACTGGCGATTAAGTGTCCGCACGATTATGTGTCCATGCGATTAACTGTCCGCGCTTAATTGTCCTGCGATTAACTGTCCCGCGATTAACTGTCAGTAAACCCATTCAAACACTCAGCAATCAACTATAATATCACGAAGAGCAGTTTTCTTCCCTAATCATTTTTAAAAATGCAGGACATTAATGTTAATATCAGCAGTTATCTTGTAACAGAAAACTAATAATAGTAATAACAGCAACAAAAATAAACAAAAAAATTACATGAACTGACATAACACAAATATTAATCTACATATCACCACATCCAAAATATTTTTAAGTTACTATAAAAACAACTTTTTTAAATGTGGCAATTACAGTTGTATTGAAACATGTAGCCTAGCACTGCACTCAAACTCGTTGGAACTCGCTCACACACTCTCACACTCGCTCACACTAGTTCGCCTGCCCGTTGGCTCGCACTACCTCACACTTGAAAAAACTCACTCACACTCTCTTGCACTCGCTCATAATAATAAGAATAATAATGATAATAACAATACAGCAGCAAAACAAACAGCCTTTTGCTTCGCAGCTTCCGCAGTGGCACAAGGCTAAACAAGCACGTGACATTACTCATAACGAAAACTGCAGTGGATATCAGAGACTGACGATCTACCATCTATTTGTCTTGTACACAAATTACACAGTGAAAAATACTTCTGTAATTTCAGTTGGTGAGTGACTGCCACCTATATATATCACAAGCTAGCATACCAGCAGCTGCAGCAACTGACAACTTTTGCTCAACATCACGCGATAGCAGTTGTGGCTCATATGCGATCTCTTTCACTCTCTTCAACATGCGCTCTATGTCTGACCTCAGAGACTGTCAAACAGAAGCAATAAATAATTTAGTATACTTCTGAACAACTGTGCATAAATCTTATCCATGTCCAAGTATAGCAAATTATAGCTACACTTTCACTGACATAAAAGTTAGCTACACAATCACTCAGTCTCCAGCAAGGTATATGCTGACAAAATTCAGCAGATTATTTCTGCAAGTCAATAATAAATACTTTGCAAAAAGTTACATTCCTGGCAAACAATCAGCTTTATTTGCCACTGCAATCATCATCATCATTTTATTTGAATCAGGTAACAAGGCCCATACAGGCACTCAACAACAATTCAAAATGTAATAAATAAGCAATCATTTACTAGTTCATACAAACATACCTTGGGAGCACTAACTCCAATGGCTGCATGAGGACCATGACTAGATCGCAAAGTGTATCTTGTTATTTGTCGTTTTATGAAACAAAAGACTATGATAAAGACCTACAGATGGCAATAATAAAACACTGTCATTTAGTAACAAATAAGCAAAAATGCTGAGATTATTATATTATATGAACAGTGAACTGGCAGGTGCAGTGTGCAGTACAGTAGTACTGCCAAAACTTTAACAAACAACAGACATCATAATTAAGCCTTCTCCAGCTAGACTTCGAAAATTCATTTATTTACAACTTATGAGTACTATCAAATCAATCTAACATGCAGATTCTGACAGCCAGTAATTTGTGTCTCTCTGAACTTTGCTATGTAGGCTACATTTCTTCATGCTACATAATGTAGCATAAATCTATATATAAGGCAGTAGAAAGCTAGAAAGCACTAACAAAGTGCATAACTCAGCCAAGAAACCAATAAAACTCATCCAAAAAATCTGAGACAAATCTGTACAAGCATATTGTGAAATCTGACAACATCTGATATGACATTTTTCTGAATGGTGACTGACTGCTACTATAGTTCAACCTGTCAGGTCCAGCAGTGACAGACATTTACAAACATTAAAGGGACACTGACACGATCAGGCATTAAAGCTTGAAATGAAAGACGATATGAAGAAGATAACAATGTAACACACCACAGCAGGCTGTGATCTCAAATAACGGAAAACAGAACAAAATTGTTAGAGACAGTTGTTTTGCTTATTTATTTTTTGGATGATTCCGCCATCACATGACCACGAGTTATACATACTTTTTCAGGTGGGTGGTGGCGCAGAAGTTGTAAGTTATTACTATATGCACTGTACACCACGATGTATACACAACATTATAGACTTTGGTGTGAATACTAAACAAAACCACCAGTCTTATTTGAAACTATCTGCTACAGAAAAGAACTTCAGAAGTACACATGGCATAGTCACATCACTGTGCCCGCACTTCTTTTGGTCATTAGGCATTGCCACACAGCAACAGCGGCCCCATCAAATTATTTAATAATGCTTTTGTCATTTACGTTGTCAATACAGAACAAATCAGACTTGCCGATCGTTCTCAAAAACACAGACCTTTATAGTATGTCTTCTTGCCAGATTGTGTCAGTGTCCCTTAATGTAATGCTTCACCCACAACAAGTTTCACATCATCTCCCAAAAGAGAGCTAATTGTTTCACGTTTCTAGTTGTTAAAATTTTCCGAAAATTCACCCCCAAAGAGTAATCCGGGATAAATCTAAGCCAGAAAAAAACAACCTCTTTCGCAAACAAATTAACAAGGGACTAGCATAACAGACTTCAGCAAGCAAATTAACTATTATATAGCAACTGTCAGACAGCAGAAAAAAGACAGTATGTAGAGCACTTTAGTTAAGTAAGAAAGTGAATTTGTGTTTGCGTAGCAGTCCTCACAGCAGAAACTGTCACGGAGGTAACAGTGTTTCATATGCTCCACAGAATAACAGTCTTCAAAAGTGCACATAACTGAGTCAGTGATAAGTCATGAGCTGATAATGGGAGTAATTTCCACAGGCTCAGACCAGAAACAGCAAAACAAAACACTTACTTTACCGTGCATAAAAGCATATAAAAGCTAATAAGAGGTGCACTTACCATAGAGCCGAAGGCAATAAACAGCACTATGCCTTTCAGTGTTATTGGTGGTTCCATTATACCTACAAAAGTAACAACACAATGAAACAATGCAATCAATGTCATCTATATTGGCCTCAGCAACAATAATAATAATAATAATAAACAGATTTGTATAGCGCCATAAGGTCGTAACTTCAGAGGTGCTGGGAGCAGGCAGCATGTTAACGAGCGGAGAAAGAAGGGAACACCTGGGAGAAGAGGAAAGTCTTTAGTCTGGACTTAAAAACTACTAAAGAGTCACTACTGAGAACAGTTTTTGGTAGTGAGTTCCAGACAGCTGGTGCAGAGCATCAAAAAGTGCGTTTCGCAAATGTTGTCTTCATGAAAGGTTGACACAGCGCCATAGTGGTTGATCGCAGGTTGTGGCCGTGTTCTCGATCCTGGATTAGGAGTCGCAGGTACGACGGCGTCGAAGTACTGCAGACTTTGAATGTCAGCAGAGCCACTTTGTAATCGATCCTCTGCTGAACGGGCAACCAGTGTAACATCCTCAGCAACGGACTAACATGGAAACGTCTTGGTGCTTCGAGAACGATCCGAGCTGCGTTGTTCTGTACTCGCTGCAACTTCTTGATGCTGCACTATCTCTTTAATATACATCCCTCTGAAGGTCAGAATAAAGTGGCTTTCTCTTACACTTCTGATTACACCTTTTACACATTCTGCAGTCTGCACTACATACTTGTGCATTTCAGGAGCTACGAGGATACAGGGACAATATTTTGTCTACCTTAATACTAACCCTAACCCTAATCCTAATCCTAGACGAAACGTCGTCTGGTACAGTATAGTAAACAATAACAATACACTATGAGTGACCTATAGGAACTATAGAACGCAGGATTTCAGGCTACCCTAACCCTACCATCGAACATCCCCACATCCGCATATTACCAGTGCCTGATAACGAAACATCGAATATTGGTCACATTCAGTGACAAATCTTACGGACAACAACGAACAAATCACATAACTATCGCATGATATGTCTTCTTTTTGCACCGTTAACTTGATTGTAAACCTGTAATCACGGGCTTTTCAGGGCTGTCACGCTTCGTGTTCAGTTTCTGCGCATGAGCAGATGCGTAACAACGAATACTGAACTTTCCAGTACTTTAATTTTGAAACCAAAAACTAGATAACCCTGACATACTAAGTTAAAACAGCGTACTAAGCGTAACTGCCCCACGGGCGGCTTTATAAACGTTTTTTTTGTTTTAGACATGTACAAGAAGAAAGAAAACCCACAGAATAAAAAAATAATGTGACTAAGTAAGTTAAGATAATTTTATTTTTAACTTCACAGAAACGTTTAAACAGCTAAGTTTTACTGATCACTGCAGATAGAATACACAGACAAATATATAGTTAGTTTGTTAATAATGGATATTGTCATATAACTACTCGTTTGTCTGTATTTGCGATTTTTGTTGTCGTATCGGCGAGAGTAGTCTGTGACACCGTTCTAATAATATCTTCCACTTAAAGCCGAAAAATGTGAGTTGTTTTTCTTCCTCTTGGTTTTCTTTCCGCCAGCAGATACGCGTATGATTCCAGTACGACCTTTCTCCAACTTCTCATACTCTTGGAACGAGGTCGGGATCGCGATGCGTTTGGAGAACGGCAAAAGGTCGTTATCGTCAGTAATTTTCTGAGACTGACTTCTCTGGCTAGCGGTCGTTGCCGTCTTGACGCCGGTACGACTACGGGAGCGCTCTGAGCGCCGTACACGGCGTTCTTCGACCACGTCCTGATTAACTGTTTCCACGCTGCCGCTGCCGCGATCCTTGTGTACAATACAACATTCGTCTGTTTATCTCTAACTGAATGAGATAGGCCTATGTATGAGTACAGCGTAATAATGTCATTCTGTTCGAAAATAACTATTAGGCTGCATCATTCGATAACATGTGTCGTTAAGAAACTGCTCACTCACTCACTCGATAACATGAGATGCAGACTCTGGCGATCGATGATCCCGTAGCGTGGGCGTCTGACTGTCTCTCCGTCAGGCGGGCGCGCTGTGCAAAAAAAATGGCTGAACTGATCGACGTCATGTGTGGACTGGAGAATCCTGGCAACCCGAGAAA
>Ga0126335_1001718_pt1 | contig 12578 bp, 7 predicted proteins | sample OlaspJWI45metaG_FD_108409 | JGI IMG/M metagenome (GOLD analysis project Ga0126335, IMG submission 108409) | Marine gutless worms symbiont microbial communities from Oahu, Hawaii - Olavius sp. 1 OAHU.JWI-45 metaG | ecosystem: Host-associated > Annelida > Digestive system > Unclassified | place...
AAAGAAACATTGTAGTTTTATTGATAAGTTGATTTCTGATGTGCGTTTTTCAAATCTGCTTTTAGTATATGGTTCTAATGCGTTGTATAGGTTCTAGTTTTAGGTTTGTGTATTGTGTGTCTGTGTGTCTGGCTGCATTTATTGCGAAATAAACTATATATTTTGCAGTATCGAAAACATTTCCGTTTTCACTGCCTTAGTCCTTCCTTATTTCATGGTCTGCGGGGAATGCAAGAGACGAGTAGTGACCAACAAACTGCAGAACCACGACACATTAAAATTAGCAATGTTATAATGCACATAACACTAGCTGACAACTTAACAGAAACTGTGGTGGCGAGAATTAACCTGCTCAAAAACGGTTTTCTGTTCGTTGAGTTTCTGCTCGAGCTGATCGGCCTTATCGAACGCGTTTTCCTTCTCCAGTTTCATCGCCTGCATCTTCTTCTTGATCGCGTCCATAGTATTGACCGCCATCTTGGCTGCTGCTGCTGCCGCCGGCAAGCGTCTATGCGGAAGAGAAGTTGGTTAGACCTGATGCTCACAAAACACGCAATGACTGCCAAGTGCTGACCGAGCGCCGACTGCAAGCGGTTAGTCGGAAAGTTGGCTGGCTGCACGGTGGAGGCAAGCAAAGGGCGCTGGCCGGCGACCGTGGAGGATGGGGAGAAAGGAAGCAGGCGCCGCAGACCGGGAAGGCGTTTAAGAGGCTTTGCAGGGAGGCGCTTCCGCGGACTTCACCGTTTATAGCCGAGCAGAGGCTGTATGTACTATACGGCAATCATGCTAGTGTTGTGGGCCTGTGTTCGATGTGGCCGGTGTTCGGCCAAGCGAGCTTATACATAACGCCAATGTCCTAGCTCTCGCTCTGTCATGTTTTTGATGTATCATCGTTGTGTCATTTGAGGCGACGTTGATCCCGTTATGCTCGCGACTCCTGCACTAAAACGAGACATTCTGCATACCGTTATGTAGCCGACTCATCGCTTTACTACTGACATGTATATTCTATTCGTATACCTGCACTTGTAGATGACGGGCTGTATAAGCCGAAGCTTTGAATGCTCCACTCTGCGCAACGGTCCAGTATACAATATAAGCCACAGAAACACAAAAATGACTACTCTTCGCAAATAAACGAGTGACAGCAAACATATCTTATGTAATGAGATTCTCACTTCAAAAGTAACATTAGACAAGTGGTCAAAGTAATTTTGTAAAGGTTGTTTTTGCACAGCTGCACAGACTGACAAACGCCGAGATTATCGATTGCAATAGTCCGCATGTCATGTATTCGCGTAAAACTAATAAATGACAATGTAAATGTATATAGTCAGTAAGATGTTACTCATTTTGACATAAACTATTAGCAAACATTTTTCCCATTGAGTCTTTGTGGTTCTCAAAATATCAGTTTAACTTTTTGGGTATTCGTTTAGATTAGTTCTTGCACTGCAAGATTTTTGCAAACATTTATAGTGTCTAAACAGTTTTTGTGTCGTTTGCAGCTAATGTTGCTTGTCAGTCAAATGAATTGCGTTACGGATCGCATTAGGGCCTATACAATATTACAAATTCTGCAACATTATTTCGGTTAAAAATCGTTTTTGTCACGGTTGTCAGAGAAAAAGTTTCATAAAGTGGCAAAGTACAGAATGCCGCAGGTTCAAAAAAGGGCCAGTGCCGTAGACGCTCATATCACGTCGCTATTTTGTCGTCAAATGGTGAAAAAACTGACAGACTGAGCATACAGCGACGCCATACAATTATTCGACATGCTTGCAGCTGCTGGATGCGGAACCTGTTGCTGAAGCAGTGAACGAAGGCTGCGGCAAGTGTAAGAAGCGAGGCAAGCAGGGGGCGGTCAGGCCTGGCATACGGTGCGCGTGCTGTGCCTCAGGCCGCAGCGATACCATACAATAATATCCGTGGCAGCTGGCTACAGCCGGCGCCAATTTTAGCAGTGCTTCGGAAGCGTCGGCGACCGGCCGACGTTCGACCAAGAGCCCACAGCGTACACTCAACGGCACGCATACATTCGCCCGTCTATTCCACCTAGTCTTTCAATGATTCACGTTGTAGAAAAAATTAAGCCGACCCAGTAGCAGTAACAAGCTAACAACTCAGTTGAAAGCCCCCTATTCATCACTCACGCCGAACAGTTTCAATTTCAATGCATTTTAGTTCTTGTTCACTGGTTTTAATGTTGTTAGCCAAAATTTCGTTGCCAGTAGTTTGATAAAATAGCCTAATATGAATACTTGTCCCGTTAATTGCACGTTTATTACGTAATTTTCAACTCTAACGATGCGTAGAGTTTATTCTTTTGTGTAATCTGTGCATCATAGTATGTCTGCGCTAGACTTCTCAATTCGTCGACTTCATCCTAGTCTCCTACAAATTCACCATTTTCGCACGACATACATGTACGTGCATTCGGCAACTCTTACCATCTTCATTCTTTCACATTCTACGTTTAAATCGCCTCCAACTCGAGCTCGCTTGTTGGTGCTCTAGGCCTATACAATATTACAAATTCTGCAACATTATTTCGGTTAAAAATCGTTTTTGTCACCGACTCGCACTACAGTATCGCGTACCTTACTCCACTTCGTTACCTTTTCCTGGTGTCTTGTAAACGCAAGTTTTCAAAATCTGAAGTTCATTCATTAAATTTCTGTTTCGACGAAGCGTTTATCATGCAGTAGGCAAAGCTGGTTAACACATTTTTAGCATATCTGCACTGCACAGTCAAATTCTCTCGGACGGAAACCACCATAAAGCACCCTGGACACTAATATTTAATTATACGAAATAAAATTATGAACGTTATTACAGCTCATTTTTGTCACTCTGATTTGTACAATAAAATTCATGATAAACAAATGCAAACATAGGCCAACAATATGCACACTTTCCATTTTTGTAAACTGGAAGACAATTTGTAAAAGTCACTTGCATTCTACGTTGACTAAAGCACAATAATATGCGAAATGTGAAACAGGTCAGACTACATATTATTACAATGTTAGTGTATTTGCAATTACTTAGAAAAAAATGTGCAAATTGTAATATAAAGATACAAATACCAACTCAACACAGTACTCTGAGCAGAAAAATAGCACCGACTGAAATGTTATTGTGCCTACATACCATAACTTACAAAAAGCTGAGTCCAGGTCACTAGGCAACTGAAATTCAAACTTCACATTCAAGCATATCAAATCAACCAGGGCTGTACCGGATTTGCTTCTTCGAAACCCGATCAAGCAGAAGCCGGACTTGTGACTGTTACAATATCATTTTTATTTTGCAACTAACACAATGCTCACATCAAAAACAGCTAAACTGATATTCAATTTAACCCTCGTATTGCGTTTCTGCTTTTATGCACACGTGCTGTGATTGGGGGTCAACACTGCCCCACGTTTATGTAGAAAAGGTTGGAATGGACAGATAGGAAACCTACCATGGGTTATCGATTGGTGCTATGACCAGTGACCTTCAACGTAATTCAAAGTCAAAAGGCAAGGTCATCAAATAATGTGGTCGTTTATGATGGCAACTGTAAGATTTTCGATTTTGCCAGTTTAAAAAAAATCAGCGAGTTTGACGTCACGCCTAACAACTTCCGGTGCACGGATTGACGACCTGCTTGTTTTATTCTGTATCCACTCCATTCCCAACAGAAGTCACAAAAGGTGGTGCCATGCGCCAAACATGATTTTTTTGATTCACAAAATTTGACGGGGGTCTTTTTTTACCCCTAAGCGCAATACAAGGGTTAAGCATCGTAACTTTTAATTGTCCTTAGTCGGTTTTGAATTGTACTTCAGAAATATCAGATGTGTTGTCAGGTAACATCAATTTATCCCAAACATGGCTAAATCCGGAAATCTGGCCAAAATTTTGACAGGAGCCGGATTTCATTTGGATTTGGGAAAATGGCCAGATTTCAGCCGAATCTGGAGCTAAAGCTGAATTCCGGTACAGTCCTAAAATCAACCATAAATTACAGCTGAACAATGTCATACCTGACTAATGCCAAAATAATTTCAACAAAAAGTATAAATTCGGCAAAAATTACAGGAAACACGCCACCTGCATTCTCGCAGTGACAGTTCAGATAAAAGTACAAGCAGCAACTAAATTCACAAACTAACATCAGCAGTTCAAATGAATGTTTAGCATAACGAAAACTATACAAATGTGAATAGAATTACTAAACAGCAAGTCACTTTACCACATAACAGTGGGTCACACCAGGATTCTCAATCAGGAGGCAGAGGAGCTAGGGGTGCTGGAAGACGTCAGAGGGGTGAAAAGGTCTTCTATCACGAGATAATTTACTGAAACTCAAAATACGACAGCAGTACCAGTACACCGACAGAGAAGCTTCTCTTAATAAATTACAAAGCAACAGTGGACAAATCAGCAGTATTTTAAACCTTCAATGCAATCACTGAGCTAGAAGTTAGGAACTACTGTAACTAAATTTCTAGTGGACATGTAGTTTAGGCAGGGTGCAGGCTATCATAAATCAAAAATATGATAAAGATCAAGAGTCACTGGGTATTTATACGGTAAAGAATTTTACTGCTTGTTCTATCAACTATGAAATGCCATAATTCTCATCACTCATTCAATAGAAACAAAAGACTACAAAAACATCAATGATGTTCTGTTCTCAATACAGTAATAGAAGCAATATGAAAATATGAAACACTGAAGCCCCATTACAGCACTGAATCATTTGAACATAATAGCCAGCAAAAACCAGTACCTAAAATTCAACTGCATTTGCGGAAGATTTTTGCCCATGAAATATTAATTGCTATTTACTTATAATTCTAGCAACTGGCACCAAAAAACCTTTTAAACAAAAATGCAGCATCTCAATTGGCCGAGGAACCAGTCACATAATCATCAACGGCATGTGTTGTAGAAAGAACGGCATCAACGGCATCTGTCCTACTGAGGGTCGTGAGAACTTCAACAAGCCTTGACAGAGTGGCATTGCTCTCAGCCGACCACAGTGACAGCACACGGTCTGTCGGACTACCAGCACTGTCTGGGTCACCCTCAACTACTGGAAGCTCTGTTGAAAGGCCAAGCCGCACAGCCAGAAGGCACCAGTCTCGGCCCATTGGGTCGGCCGGGTCCATCAAAGCGCAAAGTTGTCTCCGTGTCTCCAATGGCATCCGCGACACATGCACCTCTAGCCCAGGAACCAGTGATGACAGCAGCATTTCTGATCCAAATGCTACAAGATCACACAATTTCTCCTCCTCGACACCCTGTGATCCACTAACACGCCGAACCGATTCTGTCTCGTTAACAAGTGCCGACAAAACATCATACGATGGATATGCATATGGACCTGGATCATGCATTGACAGATCCACAGCACTCAGGTAGGCAATCTGCACACACAGTCCTGGCAGGCAGTCGTGAAGCGCGTTAAAAATTACCCGAGTTAGTTCCTCGCAGAACCGGTAAACATCGGAAACAGACAGATCTTCGGCAATGGCAGCACGACACTTCAGCTCAATCACCTGTTCGTCCTGCTCCAACGTTATCAGCGCCTCGCAGCCATTCCCAGTGCAGTACTTTGAACCGTGAAACCACTGGTACAGATCACAGTCCGGATCATCCGGCACATGCAACATGAAGTGCCGACGAAGACAGACCTGGACTCGTGGAAAGACATGGATGAAGTCGTCGATGCCGAACCGGCCAGCTTCAAAACGCACACCTCCATACACCATATCAGCACCAGAGTCATCTTCGTCGCGGTCCCATAAACCAGCCAACGTCTCGACAAAGTTAAGACATGGCAGTTCGTGTTCTATCTCATGTTCAGCAGTCTCGTCTCCGAAGCTGCATCGCGTGCTGAGACCCAGTGCAGAGAGCAAATAAAGCACATCGTCGGCAGTGGCTCCAGGAAGCACCACCTGGAAATCATCGATGGTGAAACAGCCGGTCGGTCGACATCGCACTGTCAGATCGCGTGAGAGAAGGTCACCAATGACTTCGCTGCCAAGCCACTGGGGACTCAATACAACAAAGTCATCATCCTCCGCTTCCTCTGTCTCTATATACACCACCTGCAGCAACAGTCAACAGACAATGAGTGAGTATGGTTTCACATCTCACTTGACACACTGTAGATCATTTCAGAGACCAGTCTTTCCAGACAATCAACTGCACTAGTACTGACGATCAAAATGAAATTAATAAACAAGTCGCCAAAACAAATTAACAATGGCTGCATTAGATGTGGCGCCATCTGTCCAATAAGTCGGAAACACATGTATTTATATTTACAAAAGACAACATTCCGCCCAACTCTCCTTAGGGGAATCAGAAGTGGACCCATACCTAATACAATGCTCCTCGAGTCCCAAAGAGCCTCTGGCCTAAACAAGAGCTTGATCCGTTCAGCCACTTTTGCAGGACACAGGAGCACGACAGAAAGACGCAGACTGACTGACAGACATGCCATGCTATGTGATTACTGACAGCTATACTCTGCACCTCATGCATCTGATGCGACCTAAGAACCAAAAACTCAAAACACCAACCTGAAGAGCACCAGCAATGGTGACAAAGTGGTGCATCAAAGTCACATTAAAAAAGCATCCAAACCTTGCCAATAAGCTGTAGCTGAGAAACAACTTCTCGGATGTGTAACTGCTGTCGATTTTGGGAGTATCTCCCCCTTCTCTGACCCCCAACCCTCTAACAGGATAGGCAACAACCCTCTAACACAAGTCTACCAGCATGCCAAGTTGCATCACATATTTTGCCAAAACAAAAAAAAAACACACAAAATCTAACTGTACTTACATTACAATGACAATAAAGACAAATACCTATCAATAAACAGAACTAAACAAAACCGAAAATATTACACAGCTGCCACAAGGTATATCAGATTCACAGAATGAAAGCATCTGAACCTCGCCAACAAGCTGCAGCTGGCATACAAGCTCGCGGATGTGTCCGTCACTTGCCAGCGAGTTGACTGTTGATCGGACGTATTCAACAAAACTCATCCACGACACCACTGGGTAGTTGGGCAGAATCTTGCGCCACCCAGGCAGTGCCACTATTGCTGCATCAAGAAACCCGTTCACTGTCGGCAGCGACTGCACACATACACATCATAGAAACTGTAATCAAAACTGGCATCTGATGCATACAAATACACTACAATGCTACGTACTTCACAATTCCAGGGTTTAAACATGTCAAACTGTATGCAAACATAGTCATTTTTCTGAAGCCAACATATAATAACACAGTTATCAGCTAAAAATAAAATAACTCCAACAGACTACTGTGTGGGAGCTTTTGCCGTGCTACGAGCTCATAGAAAATAAACCCAGTTATGCAAGCTGTCAATTACACGTTGGTCACATTTCTTTCAGGCAGCGACCATGACCACTGCCAGTAATCAACAGATGTCAGTAAAAGTTGAAGCTACAAAAATCCTTCATTTTAGCTACACAGTCATGCACAGTTCACACAATTCAAACACAGTAAGTCCCAAAGTATGAGTATTAGCTAACTTTAGTGTACGCTACCATCAATTAAGGCAAATAAAGTAGAAATGCAAGAAAAATTGATCAACCTGCTCAGTAGCTCTCTCATACCTGACATATGTTGGTTTTGAGCTCTAGCATTGTAGCACGCAGTGCCTTCATGTCAGCTGACATTGCTTCCAGTGCATTCACTGAAAACATTTTGCTGCTCAGTACAAGGTTGTCAAACTTCTCGGCAACTGTCTCAAGCAAGATGGCTGCACTTGATCTGGCCAAGTTGCTTCCAGCGAAGATGCAGTCGGCGTGTGTACCGACAACCAAGACGTTTACCGGTTTCAGTGACCGACCAGCTTTGCCTGCCAGCACAACGACATTTACTTCCTGAATTTTGGCAGCCAGCAGTAGTCGTAGAATTTACCTGAAAACATTGCTTCAGCATCAGCTATATAAAGTTTCCGCCATAAACTGAAAACCCACTTTTTCAGCTATCCTACCCAGACCTCATTCTGTGACTGACAGTCATTCCATTATGCAGGCCAAATTAAAAATCCTATATTAATCATTATTATTATAAATCCTAGGTAAGAGTTCCCGAGGGTAGATAAAAAATTACGAATAGTTAAACAACTGTGGATATGGTATACAGTCTACGCAGTCATCAGAAGGCAGAAAATCATGCAGCAGAATAGCACTAACACCAAAATATTATTATTATTAACATCCCATTCAATTCACTATAGGTCATTATAGCAGCGGGACTATTACACAGCCCAAGTGATACCACCCTGCACAGTGCACACCTAGAATTAATATAAGCCCATGTCAAAGCTATGATAATCATATAAAGCAAGAACACAAAGCTTTGGGTTGAACGGAAACCAACTGCATGTGTGTATTTAACTACATACCATTTTCTCACACAGCCTTTACTGATTATCCACTCTCAGACATCAACAGCGTCAAAATAAAAAAGCACACAAATATAACATTTTTGTGCTAAGAAAATGTTTCACTTGCCGATCGGTTGTGAGACGTGGACACGAGCTGAGATGAAGTGTAGCCAGTGCAGAAGTTGTGAGAGCTGCAGATCGCGGGGTTCACTCAAGTTCACCACGACAACGTGAATACAATTAACGTCGCCCACAAACTGATCATAGACAACGTAGTACGGTTGATAGCCAGAGAATTCCCACACACTAACGTCACCCACTCCTGCCACAAACAAGCATTATGTCATTATCCATTCACTTTCAGGCCAAATAAGTCTAAGCAGTCTAGGCTTTATCCGAGACACAGACAACGATTATGAAAAGAGCCACTGAATGTTACATTCTGCTTCAGTCACAAACCAAACCACAGCATAACTAACACAAACATTTCATTAGCAACTTTCAGATCTACCACTGCCAGCTGGCAGCTGCTGTAAAGTCTCTGAGGAAAACACTGGACACAGCTTGAGCAATGTTTGTCAGCTCTGCTAATTTCAATGCTGTGATATACTATGCCAAAACATTGACAAAAGTTTCTACCTCAATAGCACAGTATCTGTATGGGATGCTGCATCATAAGAATGCATTCAAGATGTGCTGAAAAGAGGCCTGGCCACACGGACGCATGGCAGGTGAGTTTGTACTGCAATGACTTTTGACATATCACCTACCAGACAGAGTGACTTGTTGTACTTCAATGCCTCGCGTGTAGTTGGCATGACTAGGTTCATAACATATTCGTGATCCGAGAACCCGATGTCTCTCAATACCATTCTCTGTAGAGTACACAAAACTTCTCATGCTTCATTGCTAAACAACTGCACTGACAACAGTATCATAGGTTACACGACACGTTTCAATTTTTATATCTACACACTATGAGGACCAGAAACAAACTTTGTATATCTGATGGCAGTTGAACTGTCTCATCTCAATACATGACAGAAAGTCTGACACTGAATACTACAACAAAAAATAAGTAAAAAATCAACCAAAAAGAAACAAAATAATCACAAAAGTGAGTGAGTGAGTGAGTGAGTAAAGGCTTAACATCCCATTTGATACATTATAGGTCGTTGGCTTTTACAGAGCAGAAGCCCAACTAACAATTTCAAAAGTGAGACTGCCTGTCTACCTTGCCAAGCTGATAAAATTAGAACAATACTATTATGTTCTCCATACCATTTCCACCCTTCAGCGGCAATGATGACATATTTGTTGACGACGTGATGCCAGCCTTCCGTAGCAGATTGCCGAAATATCCGCACTTGAGTGACTCAATTAGAGTCGACTTTCCGACGCCGCTGTTGCCAAACACCTTCAACTTGATTCTGCTGAGAGGAGCCGAAGTTGGAAATAACTGGCGCATGTAGGCACTGTGGCGATCCTGGACGCAGACATGAAGAACCATACAGCCATGCTCAATCTATATATATAAGGCGTTTGTGTGTATGTGTCTGTCTGTCTGTCCACTCATAACTCGAGAACGGGTAGGGCAATTGTCTCCAAATTTTCAGAGTAACCCAAGGGCGCTTAGCCACAAAAAACTGGGGGTCGTGGGTAAGGGGGCCAGAAAACTTACACTTTTTGTTTCCCGCTGCACTGGCCGGCAACGTGTGGGCAACTGGGCATACTGGAAAGCCCTAGCCTATAGCCTTGGGCATCATTAACTACAGGCTGGCCTTGCCACTGGAGGCGTGATACACTGTGGTGTGGGCAGGCAGCGTGTAATCTTTGAGCAGGCAGCAGGATAGTGTGGGGTGGGTGAGATGTGGAGCGGGGATATTGCCCAGCTGGATGGGCAGAATGGCTAGTTTTCATATTACAATGTCTTCACAACAAGAACAATCCACGTCAAATACATAGGTGTCACATATATGTAATTTTATGCATCTTGCGGCATTATGTAACAATAACAAACAGCTTCTGTAACTAAAATACATATTGAATACTATGACTAGAATACATTTTGGCAGATAAATACAGACTTAATTGACAACGACTGTACTAAAATTTAGTGCGAAAATTCTGTGGCTAATTTCATGCATACAATATTTTACGCTGTATCTATGCAAAACATCATCATTAGTTACTGGCGTAGCAAATGACTGACAGAAAATAGCGTAAGAATATACAGACAAATAAAAGTCAACAATAAAGCCTCGACAGACCGGGCGCAGTTTGTTAAGAAGCTCAGCAACTTCATGCTGTCCGTTTGCAAGAGACATAATCTCGGCTGAAATGCCATCCTGCATTACAACAGCACACAAGCACCCTGTCATTCACCTTTCTTCTTAATTCTTTACTTTGTACCCGAAATGTAAGATGAAACGAGAATTTATATATTTATATTAACCAATTACACCATACACAACCAAGAAACAAATGACGTCTTGCTTGTGTATGATCTAAATAGATAACTGCTAACCATAGTTGTATATACCTCCAATGCACTGGGCACACACTAATACTGTCTAAACAGAAATGTTTTCAGTAACCAATACAGCCCAAGCTCTGAGCTCATCTGGAATGAGAGTTCAAGAGTACAGTATGGTTTTGTGATGATGACAACAATGACGCAGCAACAGACAAAAAACTGCGCAAAATTGTTTTTGTCGGAACTTCATCAAATTTCCACCAATTTCGATAATTTTTGGCAGAAAGATGAAAAAGAGGCTAAAAATATGCGAGATGCAAGAAACCATACTGTACTCTATCATTTTCCACCTCATCTAATTCACGTCACCACACTACTGTATTAAACACAGATGTTCCAAATTGTTACACAATGCTGAAATTATTAGTATTAGATGGCTCACGTGCATCATCAATTCGATACACGGTGCCACGTGATTCAATTTTTAGGCATTTCGTATATATTTGATAAATAATCTTTACGTCTGGGTACCAGATGTCGATGAGAACCGACTACTTTGAACGAGACCGACCTTTAGCAAATCAGTCATGGTGTCAGTCCGCGCCTCGAAGCTCGGCTGCACTGCTAGCCATTTTGTCGAGCCGGGAGTCAAAGTAAATGGAGAATACTATCACAACAACCTACTTGGACAACAGTTACTGCCAGAGCGTACATCACTGTCACACACAGACGAAACATACGCTACCAACACTATGCAGAATAAACTCTACAAGATATGCAATCAACTAACCCTGTTTGGTAGATCAACTGATGCACCAGACAGCAGCAAACAACGGACGACCTCAATGTGACCTGCCTTTGATGCCAGATGCAGTGGCGTCATACCATTCTACAGACAGTTTAGTCAGTTCTCATTTCACTGCCATGTTCAGCATTACTATAGAGTAGGCAGTCTTGTGGGTCACACAGACCTCCACAGACAATTCTTCTCTTTCTTCTTGCAAGTGCACTATGAGCCACAGCTGATCAGCCAGGAAACAGCTTCATCGTCAGCAGAGTGTATTTGCGCAAGCTGCCATTTAACTTCGACAAAGGACAAGAGTCGACAACGTGGGACATCGTTTGCTTTTCACCAAAAGGACACAAATCAGTGGCTGCCTGACAATTCTCAATTCACATTCTTAGTCCCAATACCTATATGCACAGAATTTATTGTTTCACAGGCAACCGCACAACTTACACGCCGAAACTCCAACATTATCGTCTAGCTGTCTTCAATGCCACAAAATGTTAATAAAATTGAATTCTGACACACGGAGCCGAATTTCAAAGCATGTGTCTAACGTGTCCGCAACGTCTTTTTACTGGTTGCGACAGCTCAGATGCGTCCGACGATCACCTGACTCTGAGTCAGCGGCTACACTTGTTCACGCCTTTGTGACCTCACGTGTCGACCAGTGCAATGCCGTACTGGCTGGAGCGACGAAGTCTGTTACTGACACCCTGCAGCATGTTATTAACGCTGCCGCACGTGTCGTGAGTAACACAAGAAAGTTTGACCATGGCCTGACTCAAATCTTGCATGATGACCTACACTGGCTCGATGTGGCAGATCGAGTAACGTACAAACTTGGTGTCACCATGCACAAATGTCGGCATGGCAAG
>Ga0126335_1001719_pt1 | contig 12577 bp, 9 predicted proteins | sample OlaspJWI45metaG_FD_108409 | JGI IMG/M metagenome (GOLD analysis project Ga0126335, IMG submission 108409) | Marine gutless worms symbiont microbial communities from Oahu, Hawaii - Olavius sp. 1 OAHU.JWI-45 metaG | ecosystem: Host-associated > Annelida > Digestive system > Unclassified | place...
ATCATTTCGTGGTTAGTTATTTTGTATATTGTTTCAGATACTGCATTTGATTAACGTGTATGTAATTTACTGTCATTACACAGTTTAAGTAGACACACTGTTTCGGTACAATTACATTTTTTAACTTTACGTTAACCTTACTTCCCGCATTGTCCACCCCTGACACATGGTGCCGATATTTCCACTCCTGCATTTTCCACCCACCCCGTTTTGACCGTGCCGATTTGTCCACTCCTGCAAATTCCATCAACCCATTGACGACGTCAAATGCTGGGAATGTTATGAATACATTATTCTCACAGTTGTGTGGCGGCCTCTGGCGAATCGTTCGTACGAGCGTCGGGCGGTATGTCAGCTAGAGCTGAGGTTCTCGTTGGATACAGTAACCGCGGTGTCTCAGTCTGCCCATGATTCAGTCCGTGTATCAGCGGACCTATTTTCCGGAAGTTGCAACAACGTTCGTCTAGAACGTGCTATGAATTTGTGTCAAGTGCGTGGGCACAGCATACACATCGTTTAAATGTTTTCCTTGCGCATTTGACACCTGCGGTGTGATAGCGATAGTGAAATGACTGACGTAAACTGTGTTCTTGTTTATTTTGTGAATTTCTATCCACCCAGAAAGTTGGTCTCGAGTGTTGCTCACTGCGTGAGAAGTAGAGCATCCCTGACGAAGTTAGACTATGAAAGTGACTGAGTCAGCATTGATGATGGGTCCGTAAACAGTTAATAAGACAATCAGCTTAGGTTACCGGTCGGTCGGCTTAGCTGCAGCTCATGCAAAGCTTGCGAAGGGCAGCAGTGTAGCACTGAAATGACTTGCTGTGCACACAATGAAATGGTAGGCCGTTCACTATCATAATGACGAGCCGAGGCTATTGCATATGGCAGTCGCCGATGCTGTTGTGCAGACACTGCAGTGTTGTGTATAGGCTAGGCCAATCGATTTATGCTGGCGCTTTGCAGCAAAACTTAGCAGGTGTAGCCTAGGCTGAGCTTCCCTGTGTGTTTGCAATTTTCACATGTTTACGTCAAGACGGTGAGTGCATAGGCTTATAGAGATTATAGCATCTGGCTTTCAGCTACACTGTAGAGTTTATCAAGTAGCCTACTGCGGCCCTTGGGTACAAGTACCAATAACCGACCGGTTCATGCAGTTTTCATTGCAACTACGAATGCTGATGAAGTCTGCAGCTCACAGCTCAGGCCAAATGTTTGCCCTGTTACACTAGTTACTGAACCCAACCGTTGCGTTGACGTATTACTTACTTACTTACTTACTGTTGATGTAACTTGTTGAAGTAATGAACCCTCGCGTCGTTAAGTGATTTCTATGTTTCAAACAAATATCAAACAAGTTACTCAAATTTTAACCTATGACAGGTTGTAATTGCGTACATAGCAACAATGTTACATGTAGGCCCTAGTAGCCTATTGTACCAAGTAGGCCTACTCTATATCTTCACTTACATGCTAAGTGCATGGGCCTATTAGCTCTACGTGTAACTGCATGCATATCTCTGTCGGCCTAGACTGGTTGATGTGTTGTGCAATTTCAGGACACACGAACGGCCTAATAGAGCGGCGTATACGCGCGCAGACAATGATATCCGCACGCTGACGTGTTCCAGTTACAAGCACCGGCTGCCTGGCCTCGGGGCGATGGGGATAGGGTATGAGAAGGGGACGCGCCCTTGTGTGCCGCCTTCCGGGAAGATTTTTTGTCATTAAAATGGTGCATTTTGGTGGATTCTGAGTGCTAAATTTAGTTTTCTATTCATAAGTAAGGCGGCCTTTTGCCCCGCCAGCTTCCTGTGTACACCCGATGACTTAACGGTGATTCTACAGCACCGACCTGATGATGGCGAATAGATATCATGTAAGAGTGAATTCCAGTTGCACTGTTGTGTTCTAGTGCAGATTTTCGTCATCCTCACCAATGGAGGCTCAAGCTACACACCGGAAGAAGAAATCTGGACGACTGCGCCGACGCATGCGCCGTGCCTTAGCGCGGCTTGGCGGACCAATGGCACGACTTTCTCACATGTACGTGACTGACGATGTCCACGGACTTGTCAGGAACGAACAAAAACCGGAAATGGAAGTTGAGCTTGAAGCAGTCGTCGCTACCACCTCCAAACCGGCGGAAGTAGTTATTCCACTACAGCCGAAAAAGAAGAGAAAGTCGATTTTCGTAAAGTTGTTGATGGCCAGAAAGAGCTTCAGGCGACGCAAATCTACTTCCGGTTCCACCAAACCCGAAATTAACCCGGAAACAAATAGCCCAACAACACCCGCGACATCCTGTTCTGGACTTGTAGAATCGGACGTGGATCGGTTGATTGAGTTCGAACCGGAACCGGAACTGAAAAAAGAAAGGTCGATCACCGATGACGTAACTTTCGTTGAGGTTCAGTCTTCGTCGGCGGCCATCTTGGAAGGCAAGAGCGTCTCTAAGAGTGAAGAAAAAGTACGAAATACAGAGAGAGATATGGCGAGAGGAAGGGTGGAAGTTGATGACGTCACACAACAAGATGGCGGCAGGAAAAGACATGGGAAACGGAAACGGGCCAAACGTTATGCCAAACAGGTTTGTATTATAAAAGGCAATAGTGAGATAACCTGAGGTTATTTTTCTTAAGGGCTGCTACTGCTAAAGTTGGTAGTACATTGCCTGCATGCACAAGGCGGCGCCACTCTGCAGCACGCCATAGCGGCTAGCCAAAGCGGCTAACAGGGTGATGATGGATAGCGGACAGCGAACGGACACATACACGAATTAATACAAGTGTTATACACCGTGTACGTATCACTAAAACAGGCCACTTTTATTATTATTATCGTTTATTATGCCACAGAGGCAGCAAAGCAGCAAGATACACATTAAAAGCACAAAACACTACACTAAAACACACAAAATATCATACAAAAGTGAAAAATAGAAGCTGACAAATGCGCGTCTAAAGTGTGAGAAAACACATTCCATATTGTCTTCTTTAGGCCTATACTCCATACTCTGACATGTCAGATACATCAATACTGTACTTGTTAGAAGTAGCTAAAAGTTCATATAGTTATATCACGATCTGAAATGCGCGATCGTGATTGGTCAACCGCGCATCACGTGCGGTGAGTAAAAAAACTAATATTGCCCCGTTAACCGGGCATAAAATGCTGCAATATTGCCCGGTATCGGTGATAGTCACGCACTCGCGAGAGTTGACAAAATAAAATAAATAACGCAAACATAATATTGATGCTTTTGCTTCATTTATTTTCATAAATTGCGCCTTAAATATAAAAAATCGCGAAACGAAGAAGGGCAAAATCGTTACTTCCTTGAGGTATTTCTGTAATTTGACATACATATTCTTTGGTTGTTGTTTGCCGTTTTGCGATGTGTCGCTCCAGAAATGATCTTATTTTGTGCGTTTATAGACCTTAAGAAAGTTTAATCAGTGAAAATACTATACACATTCATTGAAAACGAACTTGTATCTTTCATTCGCTCTAAGTACGATGTACGCTTTGCTTCGTTTTAACTTTCGACACACTGTTGGTCAATGTAAAATGCGGACGGATGTGCGCCTGTTCCAAACTAAATTTTCAACGGTGACAGTATTATACTCGCTCAAGTAGAATTACATTTTAATACTTATTGCACGAGATAGTTGACTGGTTTGTTGACTAAAGTAACTCAGTGCATAGAATGCCTCTCACAGCTTTTGACCGCTATTGTTTTCCAAAAAATTCTGCAGTTCATAGCTATAGTAGCAGTGATTTACATTTGTTGTCCCCAAAACTGCTGTTGGTAAAAAATTAATAAAGTTTAAAACTAGCCAATTGTGGAATAAATTACCTGATCAATTGAAGCAGATTCGGTCTCCAAATTCCTTTAAACTACAGTTAAAAAATTATTTACTTAATAAAATATGCTGATAAAAATAAGTAATATTCGGCAACTGTGAATTGTGTACTGTGTTATTATTATTATTATTGTTAGTATTATTGTTAGTGCTTAGACACTTGACATTGATTTAGTTGTTCAGCACGTAATGTTTGTGTATATTTGGTCTAGTTTTGTTTTATTGTGTGTATGGTAGCCAGCGTCGATGGCCTGAAGCCCTTTCTGGCAACCAGCCTTTTTGGCAAATAAACTTTCGTCTTCTTCTTCACAGGCTCACAGCTGTAATTTATTGCATTTCACATCGTGATATAACAAAAATTAATCCTGATACCTTGAGAACTTCGGCCCGATGGCAGTATTTGACAACTGAGGTTCAAAATATTCGCATAATGCCCGCGGCATCAAGCATAATTTGTAAAATAGTTAACTCCAGTACAATATATTATTTGGTCGATGCAGCTTTGTCCACAAGATTAATTTTGCCGGTGAATTTTTCACGTTATTTTTCTTGAGAAATTCTTTCATTTCCAACATTTTGACCACGTGCGTATTGTTGTATTATGCATAAATAACTCGACTACTTTTGCAAAGCCGCACTGCCATGTCAAACCGTTGGCCCCTCCTATAGTCGTCTTGGCAGTATTGAAAAGTTATCTCGACTGTTTAATAGGAAAAAACATTGTTTGTCTTTCATTTGCTATAAACTTGTTAATTGTTGTGATGACGAATGAACTACTGCGACTTGCTTTTAAAAACTAGCATTTGTCAATTAAGTAAAGACATATATTTGTTGTGTTGTTAGGCTGGGGTGAGGGCGTGGAAGGGTATCCGTACGAGCTGGAAGTTCTTCTCGTCTAGTATGGCGGTGTTTACCAAGTCACCAGTACTCACAGTCAATGCCACGAGTGGTATAATTCAAGCCTGGCAACAATGGCAGGGGACGCACAATAATTATCCCCAGTCTGCCGCTACCACCCGCTGACAGAAACGCCATTTATGGACGAGGAGGCCGCAGAATTTTGCACATAGTGACAGTCTGTACTGTTGGCCGACTCTGTAAGGGTTGGGATTAGGGTTAGGAACATAGACAGATTCTGTGCACGGAACTGGTTAATGTCGGTATTTATATTCACACACGCTAGATAAAAATAATATACAAAAACTGTAGTTTTATAATAACTGTAGGCCCGCTGTTACATGATACATCAAAAACAGAAAAAAATAATTTCATCACTTCTCTTGCCATTGACGTAATACACAGTTCTTATTATGTCCATGGCCCTGGAGACTCTTTGAGATCCAAGACATTCTATTAGATGGGAGTCTCGATCGATACGCTAGGTGGCGGGAAGTTTGCCCAGAGTAAAGTATACAAACACTGCTTGCACACGATGCGGCCTTCGACAAAGTACTCTGGCGTTTGTTGTAATCGTAGCAATCTCTGGGTCCTCCAGGATACTCTATAAAGTCAATAATCGAATCCCGGACCTAAATCAGTGCACCAGCACATCTGCTGGGGTTTGATGGCTGTCGTGCGAGAATGTGGACACGTGTCGACAGATTAGAAACGATATACGAGTGCTGCTGCATAGGCTACTGCACTGAAATACCGAACTGAACTGACTCCAACAGCCTCTCGCTGCTATATAGCCTAATTATTATATGCTAGTAGTAAATGTGTAATCGAGTCGTGCTCTCAACACTTTTGGTACTGTGTTGGCTAAAGTTATGCAATAATTTATCTCCGTGTAGTGCGAGCCACACCAATGTCACTGCGGTTCTGCAGTGGACGCCCTGGGCTCCACAGTTAAGAGTCCCGGCCCTGTGAGCAAGGCAGCATATCCTCAACGACTTAGTCGCTCGCTCCTTTGCTGCAGCTGGAGTGTCGTCATAAAAGAGCCTGTCGGATTGTCCAGGACGGATGGGAAACGACCGACCGTCGGCCTTACAATCGTCTCAGGGCAGAGTTGCAAGTCGTTGTGTTGAGACAGCGTTACGCTGATATGCTCTCTTGCTGAGTCTGACGTCAGCGGAGCTGATCGCGAAGCAGCAGAGGTGGCCGCGTCACGCAACGCCGACCTTGACAGCCGCCGTTATCTTCTTTGAGTCGATTGCACTTGAGACACTCGCTCGGTGTTTTCAATTTGTCCGCCATCAGATTGTTATGAGATTGACAGGGAAGCACCGGGCAGTTTCCTCTACCAACGCATTTCGGTGTTAGTCCAGTGTTCGATGTTATTGTGCTGCATGATTCTCTGCGAATGTATCGAATATCGGCCTGTCGTGAGCTAGTAGAGGCTTAACGTCCCACTCTACACTTTATGGGTCACTTTGGGGACAATTTTTACTGGTCAGATGACCCAACCAACAGCGTCAAAGCACTGAAGGAAGCCAGTTGGCCACTGAGATAGGCTTCAATCCCACTAGAACCACTCCACTGTGTTACACTATGAACTATAGGCAACCGTCTCTAGGCTAATCACAGCGTAAGTGTCCCAATGTGACAAAACCCCAATCTGCTGGACCTATAAGCTGCCTAGAACATAGCACAACAAGAGTATTGCACTACTATAGTAACTAGAGCAGCTGTGTTAATGTTCCCTCTTTACTCGGTCACTAATAGGATGAGGCCACGGAGGTTGAGGGGTGTGTAGCCTACCCGACATTGTTTAGCTATTTAGCTTACATTTTTACCTACCCTCGGTTGTTCTTGCTGACGATATAATAATAATAATAATAATAATAATAATAACAGCCAGACATCTGTACCTGAACGACCTGGTGACCCGTGTCTTGGTGTCAGCCGACGTCGCTGCCACAAAGGAACTTGTCGGTCTTATGCACCGGGACAGCAAACGCCCGGGTGAAATGACAGATTGCTTGGCGCTCAGGTAAACAGTAGACTGGGACCTGACAAGGCTGACAGTCGTCAGCACGTCACTATACTTCAGTGACTGACAACAATGTCGTCAGCAAATATACACAGCTTCATGCACGAAATGCAAACACTTGCACGAGTGTGTAAGAGCAGAAATACACGAGAATGCAGCACAGTTGAAAAATATACTGCTCCAGCAACTACCACCATGTTTCCTCAAGTTGCTGCTGCATCTCCAGACATCTCGCCACAGGTTCAACGGAAACTAACCTGACCATCTGACGTCTGTGGCCTGTCACCGCTGCTGTCATGCGATTTACTGTTTAGTCTCACTGTAACTCTGTAACTATTTTATGTAGCGTTCGCGCCATAGCGTCACTGTAATCTCTGCATTTGTAGTAAAGTAAAGTAAAGTAAAGTAAACGGGATCAAGCAGTTCGTGAACTCACCTCACCGCCACGGGAAATCACGTACCATATGGGATCACACAGTGTTACTTGTCACCCGGCAGACGTGACTTTCCCGCCTTTACCCCAGCCGAAGCTGGTACTCGATTTAGCGACCCCGAAGGGATGCAAGGCTGAGTTGACCTAGGTGGTGGTTACATCCCAAGGTAGTTTACCCAAAAGAAACGGTCAACTACCTCAAAAAAACGGCAATGCCGTGACCGGGATTCGAACCCACGACCCACCACCGAGCCACTTAATAATAATAATAATAATAATAATAATCTCATCAGTAATGGAAAGTCATATCATCAACCAGCCAGCTAACCCTGACTTTATCAGTTGGGTTCGGAGGCTGCAGTCCCAAGCTCCTACAGATCGCAGGAGCCCCTATGCAATGACGAAAACGTTTACAGCTCCATTAATTCAGTCTATCTACCTTTATGACGAAAATTGAGAAAACAAAAAAGTTATGCGAGCGAAGCGAGAAAAAATTGTTTGCTACTATAGGCCCTATGGCTTCAACTAGCGCACCTTGGCCTTAGGTTGGGCTGTTTGTCGCAATATATTGTTCATTGTTGGGGGCAATTGCAAGGACGCCTCTACTGACTAAAGTCAGGAGAGTTGAACTTCAGTCATTTGTACTGAAGACCTCAAAAGATTGCTGTAGAAGCGCATATTACTCACCAGGAAGATCATTTTCATTGTAGTTTCTGTATCTCTTGGCCACCGAAGTAGGCGAACACACCGTCCGGTTTCGCCCCCCCCCCCATGCTCGCGGTAATAACCGGCACCAAGCAATGTCAGAAGTAGCCAACTGTGAGATGTCGGCGGCATGGACGTTTCTTCCAATCGACTTGCAGGAGACTCTGGGCCCAGCGAGTGATTGCGTATGAGTTCGCTGAAATTCTCCGTCACAAAATAACCTGGGCCTAACTGGTCTGTTTGACCACAACCGCCAAGTTTTATTTGTTCAAAAGCTGTCAATCATTATCGAGAGATTTAACGCGGCCTTGTTTATTTTGCACGTCGATCCGAACCTCTGTCTGTTCCAACTGCTTTATTTTTATTATTTTTAACTAAGGGCTGCCGTGGCTGTGGGGATTCCCATCGGTGTGGGTAGGGTATGGGATGGGTATGATCAATTCCCATGGGCCTACGGGGATTCCCTGGGGATTTTTGAATAGATGTTATAAAAGCCCGGTTAACATCACCCGTGCTCACGGCCAGTGAATAAAGGTGGTATATAAACCGGCTTTGAGCAATAATTCCTGGCGCAGCCCGGGTCGCGCCGGAGGCCTGGCCGGCTGCGGCCATAGTAAACTCGCCCGTGCGCGTACTGGGTTGCCGCTGACTAGTGTGCAATTTATAAGCGTGACGGAAGTAGTCACGAAAAAGCGTAACGAATTTTTTGCGAAGGCCTCTGAAGCTAAAATTTGGACACACATTCGTCGTCGGCATTAGACGTCTTTTGCGGTCTCCGTTTTGAAAATGAGCCAGGATTGACAGAGTCAGATGCTGCCGAATGTCGGCGAAACACACCGTTGTGTGTGTCTAAAAGGAGTCAATGGCGGAAACGCTATAGCAATATGATTGGTCAAGCTATACAGTCTGGCTGGCTGTTCCAACATCCTCCCGCCGCAATTCTTAACTATCACTTCGCTCAAACCACACTTTTCTTTCAGATTTCTAACACTAAAAATAAGAATTTTTAAAAATTATAATACTAGTCAAATTCTTCTTCTTTAGTGTTAGAAATCTGAAATAAAAGTGTGGTTTGAGCGAAGTAATTGTTAAAAATGACGGCAAGAGGATGTTGGAACAGCCGCTTCCAATGAGCTCCACTCTCCGGCGAGAGCCCGGAGCATAGGTTTCCTAATGGGTTATATAACAACGTAAGAACCTGTTTGTGTCGAATCTGTTATCGACATTGTCTCGCCGAGTCTATGGCAGAACAAACAGTTCTAAGCGATCAAGCGGATAGTTATTCAGATCATAGCAAGTCTAATTCACATCGTTTCGTATCTCCTCAGCGAAATCCGATGGCGACATTCAGTACATCACCAATCGAAAGTCTACCGTCCGTCTGTGTGTACATGCCACATCCGCCAAAATGTCCTTCAAAGAACATGAAATATTCCGCCGGCATGACGCGCGTGGACGGGTTGTCGTCTAGTGCAGCCAATGTCGAGTACCAGAATCCAAAAGTTGACGCTGAAGCGTAGTTAGTTGGGTGACGTTCAGCAAAGTTCGGGAACAGTGCGTAGTAGCTGTTGGGGGTGCGATCACAGTTATGGAATGTCACATTCCGACCGTTCACCTGCCAGACATCGTACGTACAAGTGGCAAGTAATATAGTAACAGCCGCATCGTGGCGCCTAACAAGTGCCCGGAGTAGTTTCGCGAAGGCCGCTTCTTTTCCCTCGCCCAAGTGGATCGGGACCCCGATCTAACACGTGGCGAGTGTCAGAAGGGGAGTGGTCTAATGTATCCTGGGTTAGTAAACCCCCAGACGTAACCGTTTTTGCACAGCGCAACCGCATGACAGAAAGACATTACGCTACTGGGTCATCGGTCGCAATAGGCCGTATTATGCACGCTGTTAGGCTAGACTGTTAGTTGTTTGTACATTTAGTCTGTGTTGTTTACTGACAGACAGATGGACTGGACCATCTCAGTCTGCAACCCTGACACAACGGCCAAGACGCAACTTCAAACATTTCCCATATCCTGCTGCTGGATGGACAAATGAACGTACTTGGAACAACACCTTTACATTTCACCATCACATCAGCGCTCTTCTGGCAAAAACTGTTCGCTCCTTCTATGCTATCCGCACTCCTGGTCCAGACGGAGATGCGCTGTGGGATGGGAAGTCACACGTGGGGCTATCCTGCTCTCACAATTCCTGTAAGCAAGCCATGCTTGGTGAGGGTATGAGAGAGTGGACAAAAGGAACCGGCTCTAATGAGTTAATAAAAACGCCAAACGGTACGGTTATCTCCCTTCCTGCTCCTTCTGGGTGCACTTAGAGAGAATTCTGACGAAAACTGTTTTCTCATCTACAGAGTGGGCCACAAAAACCGTCCCGTCAGCTTATGCTGTTCACTGTGTTTCAAAAAATCCACGTGACTACATTTTCGAGGTAACTTGAAGAGTAAGCATCCGATTGTAATAATTTTTGGTACAGTTATTACTTAGATTATAGGTCATGGAAATGTACTTTCACTTTCCCACTTCACATATTCTGTGCAACTGCCTTACCTTGGTAAATTGTTGAATGTAAAAATTACAAATTTAGCCCATCATAGCTGTAAACGCGAACTCTACAATGCCGGGATTTTAAATAAAATGTGATTGTGTAACTGTGCATACTTATTATTTAACTTCCTGTTTATAAAGAACAATAACAAGATTTATTGCCGACGATAAATTTGTTTACTTTACATTAAGTAAAAAATTAAAATCATGAAAATCGCAGACGAAGACGCTGTTCTAATCAAAAATCTTTATCTGTCGAAGGGCTGGGACGCACGAAAGCTGTTGAATGAATTTCCTGACAAAGGTTGGAAACTGGGAAGTATCGACTTCTTCCTGAAGAAAATCCGCAAGACGGGTACCATTAACAGACAGCCAGGCAGTGGCAGACCGCGTTTGGCGCAAACTGATGAGAACATTGAAACAGTGGATGACCCTTGCCCGGAGGACAAGGGTCATGACCCTTGTTCATGACCCTTGTCAGGAGGACAAGCTCAAAGCGCACCGATCAACGCGCCAAATTTCATGTGAAACTGGCATTCACCATTCCAGTGTCCATAGGATCATTCACTGTCATCTTCAACTAAAGTGCCCCAAGCGACGTCGTGCGCAGCAACTGTCTGAAGCCAACCGCGTCGCCCGTCTGACTCACTGCAAACAGCTGCTGAAAAGGTACGATGATTCTGCGGTCGATTTCATATGGTTCACGGACGTAAAAGTGTTTACCGTTGAACCACCATTCACTTCGCAGAACGATCGGGTCTACGTGCAGGTCGGAACCAAGAAGCGATTCATTCAACCCAGCCGTCTGCTACTCACGCTCTCGACGTTCAGCAAGTCCTTTATACGTTGTTTGCCGTGTCAAACATGGGTGTGACTGAGCTGATGTTTGTCGACCCCGGAGTTAAAGTTAATGGCCAGTACTACCACGATGTCTTGCTGTCTCAGCAGATGATTCCAACCATCAAACAGGTAGCAGGCGACACATGTGTCTTCCAGCAAGACAGCGCTCCGGCACATCGCGCCTGTGATACCATCCAGTTGCTGCAGAGAGAGACGCCTGACTTCATTGGTCCTGACCTCTGGCCGCCCAACAGTCCAGACTGAATCCCGTCGACTACAAGATCTGGGGCGTCATGCGGCAGCGGGTGTATGAACAGCGTCGATGAGCTGAAGCAACGTCTCCACGACGTCTGGCATGGTGTGCAGCAGCACATCATTGACTTGGCTGTCAGCCAGTGGAGGCAGCGACTGACAGCGTGTGTGCGTGCACACGGCAGACATTTTGAACATTTGTAGTGAGCTTGTATAACACAAACTTGAGTTGAAAGCCAATGCGTGCAAGTAAATTATTGCTGAACTTTGTTTATTAAAATAACAAAAAGCTGCTTACGGCTAAATCTACGAATTTTCAGGTTCAACAATTTCCCAAGGTAATGCAGTTGCACAAAATAGGTGAGGTGGGAAAGAGAAACTACCTTTCGATAACCTATAGTCTAAGTAATAACTGTACCAAATATTATTACAATCGGACACAGTGTATATGCCTAATCGTGTATGCGCATGTTTATCTGTACAAACAATAGGCCTACAACATTTTTTGCCGTTTTTTCACACTTACTTACTTATTTTGTGTCTGTGGAAGAGGCAGAAAAGCTACGAATAGAAGCTTGGAGAGAAGGTGAGTTCTAAGACTAGAGTAGAAGACTGCACGAAGCAACATACAGACCTGAAGTCCTTGTTGGTTGTTATTGCGAGCCGATGACGCGGGAACGAAGCCGAAATAAACGAAGTTTGGTCCAAGGACGTCGACATTTTGTGGCTTTACGTAGCCCGAGAACTCGTTCAGACCGAGCTTCAGTGGAAAGTTCCTTTACACGTTCAACGAACGCCAATGTAGGCCATACATGTACACCGTGGCCCATAAAATCCGTAAGTAAGTAAGTAAGTAAGTAAAACTATATCATAGTGCGCCATAAAGCTGACCTAGCCAGCTTAATCTGCCGCACTCGTAGTGATCAAACCGTTGTCCTGAAACAAAAATCCAGGGTAGAGCTAGGGTTGAAGTCCAAAAGTGCAGTCCAAGGA
>Ga0126335_1001720_pt1 | contig 12571 bp, 8 predicted proteins | sample OlaspJWI45metaG_FD_108409 | JGI IMG/M metagenome (GOLD analysis project Ga0126335, IMG submission 108409) | Marine gutless worms symbiont microbial communities from Oahu, Hawaii - Olavius sp. 1 OAHU.JWI-45 metaG | ecosystem: Host-associated > Annelida > Digestive system > Unclassified | place...
TGCCACACGTGGCGTTCCATACGTTTCCTGTTCCCGATAATTCCAGTACCGCATTTCCAGTCTCGCATTTTCAGCGCCCTCCATTTCATTTTTACTATGCGACACGTTTCAACCGTACAATGTACATGGAAGTCGACTGAATATTGTTTATTTGTGTACTTAGTGTCAACCTTAACTTCTGTCGACGACGTAGTGGTTGTTTCGCAATCTTGTAGCTGGCTGCAAGTCGATGAACGACCTTCTCGGTTTGACTAACGACGTTCAAAGCGGTTACGTGACTGCAGATCACGTGCTCGACGACAACAGCTGGTTCTCTTCGCAGCCTTATCACACATGTACGCTGCCATACGGACACGCTGCCAGTGCCCGGGTACCAGCCTACACTGCAGATGCTCGTCGTCCACACGCCGACGAGCGCTGCGTCTGTGTATCGCCAACTAATAAAGGTCTCAACAGAACTAGGACCAAGTAACTGCCGCCGCCGCCAGTTATCGTTATTTTATATAACGCGCCGTAGTCACATTCACGTGCAATCTGAGCTTCAACGGTCAACTATCAAACTGCAGGTTAAGAAGCTGCAGCTAATGATCATCATAAACTAGCATCTTCCACATAAATTTGCGTTTATTTTTCAATTCCGTTCAGTGTGATCTATTTAACAGAAATAACAATGAACAATGAACGACTGGCAAATAAATAAATAAATATTAGGCCTATACAATTGTTTTTCTCTCTGCAAAATATGTAAAAATGTTAAAGTACGCAAACCTTTTGGGTTACAATTGCAGAGCATGCACTAAAACACCGAAATTCAGGAAAAGCAGCATATATCGCGCGCTTTGAATAATTTCGAAATTTTTGTGTTAGAAGTTCGTTTAACTCATTTTAATGAAGATATCTCATATCTTCAACAACGCTAAAAGGACGTTTGAGGTATTTCTGTCACTGTGATATTTTGATTAATAAATACCTGCCACTCGCTGTCCATTTCAGACTGAGAATCAGACCGACAAGCTATAGACTGGTTGAAAAGAGAAAGACTACAGAATGAGGCTAATGGGCCGACTGTTTTCTAGCGAGATCCCTGAAGTACTGCAGCGTCCCAGCTTGCTCAAGCACGTATTTCCCAATCTCCGAGAAAACGCTGTTTTTCGACAATAGGTTGACGTGATCTTTCAGCTCGAACGGCGTCGGCAGAGTCCAGTGAAACGCATAAACGTCCGTCCGCCAGTTACGAATGCTGTGCGAGTTGAGGTGGTGGACAGATTCGTTGTGGTAGTCCGGCCACCAGGTCGGGTGACAGAGGCTTTGGTAGCAGATCACTTGTAGATGAGGGTCGATGAGCACGAGATCAGGGTGGCGCTCTTTGATGCGGTATGGTTGTCGCAGACCGTTCCAGGCCCAGTCGTTGTCTCTGAACCACTTCATCGATTTCTTCACATGCACCACACCACTGCGGAATTGGTTAACCGTATCTGTATATCTGTTACACTGTTAGTCTATCGCGTCAGAAAACAAAAACAAATGATTTTCCACGTTGGCGAAGCAATTGTTCATGTCAGCGTCTGTCTTAAAAACTCAGAAGCAACTGAATAAAAGTTGATGTAATTGGACGTAAATTGAAGTAAATAGAATTATATCCTACGGTAAACTGTAGAAGTGGTTGAATCTGCGACATTTGACCTTGACCTTTGATTTCTAGAGTTACTTTTTGTACTTTTGCAGTTTTTTTAATTTGTGGCGTTAGTCGCCGTATCACGCGAGTTTGTGCTCCCAGTCCCCTAGGACACACAGTTTGATAAAAAGTTGTACCCTGTGCCCATAATGTCTCGTATAATCCAATTCTTACTGCATAAGCAGCAAAAACTTTGGAAGAAAGTGCGACGATTGTGCAAAACGTCACCTGAAACTTGTGCCAGAACGGCGCGTTGCGCTTGCCGAGCGCGACGCCAAAGTTGATGGTGTCCGGGAATGGATGATTCCAGTAGGTCCAGTCGTAAGAGCCGACAGCGTCGTAGCCGCGGATGTCGCGACCCAGCGGACGAACAAACACCACGTCAGTGTCCACGTAGATGCCGCCGTATCTGATCATGAAGTCGACGCGCCAGACGTCCGTCATGTGAGACAGCACGTTCACCTCCTGGCCGTAAACCTCAACACCCAACCACGTCAACGTTACTGTATTGCAATGATTCGCAGCAAGTTCGGACAAACAAAATTTACAATACATTAATAATAATAATAGTGCAACATGTGCAACGAACAACAAAGAAGATTAATGTCAGAAAATTAATGTCAGAATGAGACGGAAAATTGGCGACAGTGCTCTCTTTGTCGCTTGGAATCAGCTGTCGACTAACCAGAAACTTGCGCGTTTGACCCCTTCTTTCAAGACATCGTAAAAGTTTTGTGTTTCATTTCGCATACAAAGCTGTGCTTTGCAACAGCTGTGCAATGGCTATACAATGCGCCTTAGCTCTTATTGTAGTTAAGTCAGTTTATCGTCGTCGTCATCGCCATGAAAATTACCAACTTAACATTAAACCTAAAACAACCAAAAAAGCACCCAAAACTTCGCCTAACCACCACACTTACGCTGCTGGCGTTTTATCCCATACTGGAATTTATGGTATATAGCTTTTTATACTTCGTCTCGAACAGGAAGTCTATGGACCATAATAGCATGGGAGTAAATGCAACTAGAAAATGTGTCAATTAAGGTGTACTGCTACTTATAGCCGCCGGCTCGGGGCGCCTCAAAATATACAACGTCCTAAATCGCAGTACGCCATCACGGCAGCAACACGACACTCTAATTGACGACAATCGTTCGTAGTGACTGAAGTCATATCAGCAGGCATCAACAACTACTGCCTCGACTGCAGACGGCGAAACCAACTCCATTGCCTGAAGTTGATCACAAGGTATCATAAATATCAGACATGTGCTCATGCGCTGTGATGCGCGGTGAAGCGTGACTCACTGATACGCCGTAATAGTACTTACTTAACGTTTTTATATCACCTTGACTTTTGACCTGCTGACACGTGACCAAACCATTCACACGTCACCAACCCCTAAAACTTTCTTTAGGCCATAACCACCATAATCACTATCTCAAAATTTAAAGACAGATCACGTGACTTAGGTTACGCCCCTACGATTTAGTTTTGTAGCTGTAGATATTACTCTTTGTAGAGAGTAAACGCACCGAATTTCAAGTTTCCAGCTTCAAACGTTGCAAAAAAATGAAAAAAAATTGGCGCAATTTAAAAGTAGGCCACGTGACCTAGATTATGTCCCCTTTTGACCTACTTTTTTTGCTTATTTTGTACTCCTTACAATCTGTCTATACGCTAGATAAGAAGCCTGTAGCTTTAGCCGTTTCGGTGTATTCACAGTGGTCTGCAAATTTAAAATGTAGCCAGGTAACCTAATTTTCGACCCCTGTGACCTAATTTTGTACTCTTTGATAGTACTGCCTATAGCAATGTGCGCACCAAATTTGAAGTCTGTAGCTGTAGTCAGAAATATAGAATAAATGCCAAGTGCGCCCAATTACCTAGTTTCGCAAGTTAGCCTCAACATCACATGCCGACTTTATTCTTTGATTATCTGCTCCGCTCACTCGGTTAAAACAACGCCGTTAAACTTCTCACGTACTCAGCGGCAGGAATTGTTCTGTGCTCCACTGCACACCGTACTCGGAAGCGGCATTTCGGCCAATTTTTAGCGCGCAGTAGCCCAATAATACATACATCTTTATTTACCAAGACGTTAGAAAGAAGGAAAAACCAAAGTAACCACAACACACCAAGCACGAATAACAAAATCCACACATCATCATGACGAGAAACAAATAAAACACAGTTACCTTATTTAACATAATTTCTTCTTTTACTGAATGCTGGCAATTTGTTTGCTGTAGCAATGGCAGTTTGCATTGTTACGTGCAACCAGCTTGGAAAAATGGATACTTTCATTTAACATCTATGGAAACTGGGCGAGGGAGGGGGAATGTCCTAGGCTTTCAATTTCTGGAAAGGAAAATATCCGGGGCAAACTGTCTGGGGGAAATGTGCGGGGGAAAAATGTTCAGGGAAATGTCCGGCTCTCTAGAGTATATCTCCCTTTAACCTACTTTTGTACCTCTTATTATCTGCTCCTTACAATCTATCTTTTTGCAAAATTTGAACCTTATAGCTTTAGCCGTTCCAGATATATCGGGGTCCGTATATTAAAAATTTGGGCGTCGTCCGTCATCTTATATTCGAACCTTAGTGGGTTTTCACAATTCCGCAGCTTTTCTGGAGCCACAGAATGCCATCTTGTAAAATCTAAACGCAACCTGTCCACGTGCGGCTGAGATAGAGAGATGTAACCGTTCTTACTATTGTCGCACTTTAGATGCCCCAATTGGGCATAAGCACCTCAGAGTTGGGGGGCCCTAGTTGTTCGGGGTATGCGGCAGATGAGAGCCTCAGAGAACTCAGAATGCGAGTGAGGTAGAAAAACTGAGCAAAATTTCGCATTTTTTGACTCTGTGAAAAATAGGGGAGGGATGGTGGAGATGTCTATACGAATTATAGGTTCTAAGCGTTGGTAGCCTATACTTTATCCGGCGACAATCGGCGGTTTCGTCACAATAAGGGAGGGTGACTAAAATAATAAACACTCAGAGGCAAAACATATAGCCTCCGGCAACGTTTTGCCGGCGGCTAAATCAGCGGCGTTACGGCGTTTGCAGTATACGTACGGTGCTTGGGTGTTGTCGGTGGATGAGATGAAGTTTAGGGTTGTCCTTGATGAGTGTCCAGTAAAACCCAGTTGGTGGTGCATCTCCGTGAATATAGACAGCGTCGACCCGCGCCACGTAGATCAGACTGGCGATACACAGGTAAAACAGGAAGTCCATCTGTCCGCCGCCGAGCCAGACGATGTGAGCGATGTTTGGGATAAGCTGATCGTCGTAGCGAGGTTGCGGGCGTCGTATTTCCGGCGTGCCGTAGAATATGGTGCGCGCTAGTCGTCCGAAAGAGTCGTTCAGCTCCCAGATGTCGCGTGGGAACAACGACGACAAGGAGTCGACGACGACACACGGTGATTTGCGGTTGGCGCTCACGTACTCGGCGACCTTGTAGCACGTCAGCTGCTCAGTGCTCAGCGTGCGGTCCGCAAGCACTTGCCGCAAACTCCGCTGCCCTGGTAATCCAGGCTTCGTTGCCAGCAACGCCGGCACTTTGTCGTCGTTGGTGGTCCGGTCAAAGCCGGCCACCATGTGCCTGAGCCGCAGGTCGAGTGGGTAGCGGGACAGTATCGTGTGCTCATTCATGTACATACCACCCATCGACGTCAGCAGGTAAGTGCGTACAAACGTCATGTTTGGAGTGGCATGTCCCACGCAACCTGGCTCATCAGCTAGTAGGTGATGACGGCGGAAGAACGGGTAACTATCGGCGATCTCCGAGTACCATGTGTTGTAGATCCACGAGTCTACAATAGGTTCATTGTCATAGCAGAAGACGATGTTGTCTGGACGCAGCAGCCGTATGACGCTCATCACCGATAGATAGTGCTGGAACTCAAACCAGCGTCGACCGCACCAGACGTAGTAGATCACGTTCGGCGCAAAGCTAGAGTTTAGCAGTTGGTCGTGGGGTACGCTGTCATAGACGAAGTACGACGGCGCACGAGTTGTCGTGTCCATCGAGGCACGGACCTCGTCGACGACCGCCGACTTTGCTAAGTCGCGTCGCCGATCGACATCGCCCGTTGACGGTCGACGATCATCCCTGGCCGGCGGCAGCGTCGCGGGCTGCTCTGCAAGTCGGTGAAGCAGTCCAGCGGCATCCATGTGCAGTTCGTAGCGACGCAGCTGGTCAGCAAAGTCCCGTACCGACAGACAGTCAGGCTGAGGCCCGGCAAGTCGGAACGTTATTAGCGAGTACACGACCAGAAACAGCAGAATGAAGATAACTTGTAGCGGACCGCTGGCCAAAAAGCCCATTCGACGAAACAACGCCATATTGTAGCTATTAAACTTTCTACTGCGTCGCAAGCCGATACTTGTGATCTATCGCATGCTGAGCTGATGAAGTTGAACTGTCAACAAACATTACTTGTTCACGATGCATGTAAGCTTACGTACACTGTACGTCTTGTCAATAATTCAAAGCAAATCATGTTGGCAAAAATCTTTAGTCTAACCGAAAACAGACTTGTGTTGGCGGTTGTAGCTCTTCAACATCGAGTGTGTTCTGTACAAAATTTGATTACCTACAGGCCTAGTCACCGTCACCGCACAGCGCTTGTATACTTGAAACTCGGGTATTACTGATAGTTACTGCTTACAAATATGAGGTCAGAAGTTCTAATCAAAGCTTTTATTAACTAGATAACCCAAGGGCTGCGAAGTTCGGCTGGCCAGTGACGAATGTCAATAAAGCGGCCGTGGAGTACAAAATCTACGACAAACAAAAAGTACATCTAGGTCAGAGCTATTAGGTTATCAGTTTCTGATTAAGACTTCTCAGTAGATTTATGCATACAAGATTACAAGCCTACGTCTAGCGGTTATGATTTCAATTGATTTGTACCACGGTCACCCTGATTTCCCCCTCCGGAACAGTGGTCCTTGTAATAGTTTCTACTGTTTAGGCCACTCTAAAAATGTTTATGATGATGATGATGATGATTATCAAATAGACACACTCAAATGTAGTCACACTCGACCGCTCTTTACCCATTTGCGGCTGATGCAGTACTTTTCATAATATCCTTCGTTCAGTATACACATAAGTTACAACGGATTACCTTTGGTATCTAGACGTTTCAGAAGATACTGTACAATCACCTTGGCTCAGAAAACATACCAAAACGAAACGTATTCTACGCCAATTAGTGAAACTTTTCACCTAATGCATTGTCTCGTCAGAATGTTTGTTTATACCATTCGTTATTTTTGTGGTAAATGAAGCCACGCATCTACGTGCTTTAGTCAACGCAGACACGTGTAATAATGTCTGTCTACAGGGTGACGCATGGGCTCTAAATGCAGCTGAATCAATCAATATCGTCCATCAAAATGGAAGTTCGCATCAAGGCTTGTATTAAATAATTAGCATTTTACATTTTTTTAGTTTTATGATCGACTATAAGCTCCACATATGTTTCCATCAACGATTTCATTCTAAAGTATTTCGCATGCCCTATTGTACGCACGCAATTATTTTCTGCGGCGCGGTGTATGCGTGGTCACGCTTGAAGGCACACTTGCCGACACGACACTCGATTGGCATGGCCATAGGCCTTTCTCTTTGCTCTGTAGGCTGTTCTATTTATAGTTGGCGAAAATCTAATGCTCGCCTACCATCACGTTCTTCATCGTCAATAGGCCTATATCCGCGTATTTGTATAGAAACAGGCTGTCAGGCTGATAAATCGCAACTCACGTAATATAACAAACCGACCATGGGCAGTGACGTTCAGCTGGTTTGTAACACCGACGAAGCGCCTCCCGTGATCCGAAGAGATGTATGCTGCACCCATTCGGCAGAAATAAGCGAAGACCATAGGCTAGTAAACGAATCAATTTGGAGGCAAGTGAAGAGGGTGAACGTTACACGTTCCCCCTCTTCACTTGCCTCTAAATAGGTTCGTTCATTATGGTCTTCGCTTCTTGCTGTCGAATGGGTGAAGCATACATCTCTTCGGACCCGGGGAGCTACTTCGTCTCTTCGTTGGGTGCCCGGCGCTACGAAGCGTTCTAATACATTTTCCACGGTTGGATCATTGGGCCTGTCGAGCGACAGAGTCGGGATGAGACAAGGCTTCGTCTGGTATTCGTTATTCGTTCCCTATAGGTAAGCCGTTATGTACTAAAATTATGATGACCGACAAAGATTCAGCATATTGGGCCCATATATACCAAGTATGATAGGGTGACCTACTTTTGGTTTATGATCAGAGGTCATCACTATAGGTCGCTGCATGCCTGACTGACAGACCGACACTACAGACGTCGTTTGAATGACAACATACTAATTAGCTCAGCAGCCAGCAAAACTAAAAAAATATAGAACGAGTAACGACAGAAGCAAATGACAAAAGTCTGTATCAGTCAATCAATTTATTTGTTAAGGTAAGTGGGCACGATTTCAGCCCGTAATAGGGATTGCAATCCCAGACGTGAATTTTTAATCCCGGTATTCGGGATTGTCGAATTTCCAATCCCGGAATCACGGGATCCCCGTCGGGATTGGCGTAGTATAATACTACTGAAAATTGCCAAGTGGGTTACGGTATTCGGGTCGCTATTTTTGAACTACAAGTGTGTACGATCGTGCTATGGATTTAGTGCTGATGTGTTGTAAGCCGTACTGTAATATACTACCGCAACTACTACTCAGCTAGTGCAGATATGGCGTCGACCGTACGAGGGCAAATCGACCTCTGACATTTCAAAGTCACGCTAGGTCAAAAATCACCTCGCTAATCGACAGATTAAAATACACATGCGACGTCACGAGGGATCCAAGTTCCAACAGACAGTTATATCAATGTAACGACTGTAATGGACGTTTCACAACTCTACAGAACCTACGTGACAACATGTGGTCACGTAAGCTTTGTAGAGTTGTGAAACGTAAAAGTTGTGAAACCTACTGGATCCTACTGGGGCGACTTTTGATGACGCATGTGTCATTTGAGGTCACAGTCCCGTCGACAATGATAGTCACAAACTGAGCAGCTCAAAGGTCGTTCACCAGTGTGAACATGTTAATACACACTGGTGAACGACCTTTCAGCTGCTCAGTTTGTGACTATCAATGTCCACGGGACTGTGACCTCAAACGACACATGCGTCGTCATAGGTCACCCCAGTAGGATCCAGTAGGTCCGGGGGACTCAGGGCGTGTGTGTGCGGGAGTAATTTTTTTACTAATACGGTTTATCATTTGCATTTCGACCAATTTTGGCAATCTGTACAGACAGTCAAATAATCAGTCCCACGTTTTCTTAATATTCAGTGCATGTCTTGTCAGTTGTCAGTGTCAAACGCGATGAACAATTACAAATTGTAATTGGTAGTAAGGTACAATTAAAACTGTAGCAAAATGCCATCGGATAATTGTTTTGCATTGTTTTATTTCGTAATTAATGCATGCATTTCACACGTAATAATAACGTTAATACGTTATTTTCTAATCCCGAAATCCCGGGATTTGGTCTCTCATAATCCCGGGATCTCAGGATTGAAAAACGGTTCGGGAACCCGGGATTGCAATCCCTAGCCCGTATAAAAGTAGGCCTACCGGTACAAAATGTGTACCGGTATTTTTATACGGGCTAGAATCGTGCCCACTTATCAAATCCCAGTTAGCATCCTTAGATTTTGTTGTGATTTTATGAAACTATTTTGAACTAGCAATATCGAGATTGTCAGTGAATGTCGTTGTGAGTTTGGGTTCTAGCTGCACAGTGTTTTGCTGTCGCGTTGTACTGAGAATTTCTTACGTAAAATTGCGCAAAACCTGTGGTGAATAAAAGATTATTAAAACAAGAGAGCAACGTGGACTGGACACAAAAGAAATACCAACAAATTTCTGCTGGCAGATGCCCAATGCCCATAAAATAATTTTGAAAATGTTACAAGTAAGGTAAAACAATTTTACTTACTGCATGTTTCTAGTTTCATGGTGGTGTCTCATTTTAGTTAGCTACTTCCTGTTGTTGGAGGTTTGATATTTAACGTTATATTTTTTGAGTTAAAACAGCTATTTCAGTGAACTTTAACACGCTTATTTGTTAATTGTGAAAAATAACATTTAGAAAATTTACAAAGCCCGGCGTTTTCGCTCACCACTAACTTTGGTCAGTCGTTAGTGGAAAACGCAGTGCACACTGCCCGGCGCCGGTGCGTGTATTCTTATTTAACATATATCTTGAAGGTATATCGGATTAACGTCCGTTGTATTGAATGCTATGAAGATTGGTAGAACTGCAGTTTGTTGCCACTAGATAAAAATAAGTGTCAATAGACGGTCTCACTAAAACCTGACCGCAAGACCGCAACCAGACCGAAACGTTAATTGAGCAATTAGCTCCAGCCGAGTGGCCGGTCTGTTGTTTGCGTTCTGGTCTAGACCGCAACATTAAGTCAAGCGACCAGCGGTATAACTGAGGGCCAAGGCGAAGGTGTCCTTCAGGTCCGGTGGCAGAAATCGCTATTTTTGCTACTTACAAACGACAGCAAATGTCAATAAATACATAAATATGAAGAAATTATCGACCAGAAAGCACAAATTCTGAGTCTACAATGACTTCTAATGCAGCATGTTGGAAATTCACGTTTACATAAGTTCGACACACGCTGAGTGTAGTAAGTCTGTATGTACATTTTATTAAGTGTTGACGTGCCTGTATTGCCTTACTACATTCTGTTGCAAGCAGCAACACACTTTTTGAGTTACTTTTCAAACATTTATGCATCTGTCGCATCAATCATGAGACTGTTTACAAAGAAACTTAAACTGGGTATGACCTAGACGTCAGTTCAGCTATTGGGTGCATTCTTTATCGAGACTGATTAATCTGACAACATATGAACCAAATAGTGAGAGCAATTTTGTTGTAGTAGCAAAAAATTGATTTTTAATTAGCCATAAGGCCACATAAAAATAAAAAATTGGTGATCATCCTTTTCTGGAGGAAGAGGTGGGTCGGGCTGGCAGGAATTTTTAAAAATAATTTTTTTACAGGCGAATTAGCATGAAGAATGAGTCAATGGAACAACTAAACGCCTTGAAATCATGTTCTTTTAGCCCAGGTGTGATATGAAATGAACAACAAGTGATGTCTGTGGTGAAAATACATGTACCGGTATTTATTATATGATAAAAAAATGTGTTTAAATACTAGAAGCAACTTCGTCGACAATAAACATTTCAGCACAAGCCCAAGACTAAACCTGGAGTCATTTCAGTGCAATTTTAATGGATTTAAAAGAAATTTAACTTGAAAAAAAATAAAAAAATTGGGGTTGGGGCCATTTTCATGGGTCGGGCAGGAACGATCACCAGCTTTATTTAACAACTTTTACCCACAGCTGAGGCATATGATTCGGCCTTCAGTAAAATTTCGAAAGGGTTAAATTAGCTGCTGTGATATTAACCATGCCTACCTCAGATCTGATTCACAGCCTGTGACCTACATGCAGGCCTACCTGTCTGTGAAAGCTGTCATTCACGGTACTATGGCCTTGCGTGTGGCTGGCTTAGTACATGTTTCAGTTGGACTTGTGAGCACGTGCTGTCATTATTGTCTCGTTCATCTTGTCGTCTACATCAGTAAGTGTGTTTTGTAGTTGTTTGTTGTTTTAGTATGGATTTTATTTAATTTCACGACTTACAAGCGATAGCAAATGATGTTAGAAAAGCAGAAAAGAATTTTCTACTGGGAATGCATTCCGAAGTCAATATTAAGTGCGACACTCTAGCTTATTCCTAAATTTTTCATAATTTTATTTCCTGCTTATACAGTCCATAGACAAATTTCTGTGGGTTTTCCCACCGACTTTTTCGTCCTGCAGCGTCTCCATGAAATTTTTTGCTAACAATAGTTCGGATAAATTTGATATGTGGTGCCATCATTCTGTTTACTACCTATTCATTTCTGTGCATTTTTCCCTTGAAATTTTTGTCATTCTTTAACATTGTCGCCATTATTATTTTTTACTCAAATAGTTCTGATTAATTTGCTAGGTGGCGCTACCATTCCATATGCTGTTTATACAGCTTTTTAGACAAATTTCTATGCATTTTCATTGTTTTTAAGAATGTACCCACCTAAAACCCCATGCTTTATACTCCGTCCTGCTAGAGTTGTTGCAGTTAGTAGTGACTGAGTTTTTTCTGCCTTTCTAACATCGTTTGCTGTCGTTTGTAAATCGTGAAAATAGCCATTTACAGCACTGGACGTATTGGACACTTTTACCAGGGCCTATATATAGCCTACGTTTCATTGTTTGTGCAAATGCGTGCGTGTATCTCTGTGTAGTCGACATGTCTTCATTGATGGTTTTCCCCAGTCCTCCTCCACCAGAAGTGTTTACACTCTGTGAGAAGAATTCTGACCTAGTTACAGCTACCAGTGCACCCGCTCAGGTGTGAGACTCATGCTTTGATGTCTGTTAGATGTCTTCATTTTGTGTATCTTGTGTGATATCAGCATCTTATGTTACATGCTAGTTGAGTGTTTGCATCATTGGTTCAGTTATAGTCTGGGAGCCATAGGGGGTCTATATGAATTCCCTCTTAGGATCCATTGGCGTCAAGATTTTTTTAATGTTTTGGTTCCGTGAGTTTGGAAAGAATATGTCCTCAAAGACCAAAGTTGCAATTTCTATGTTTTCTGCATCAAAAACCAAAGCGGGCCAAAAATTCATATTTTATAATAATAATAATAATAATACACAGGATAATGTTTATAGTGCTGTCATCATGACTTAAAGTCATTGCGAGAGTTCACTCGGTTCATCTGATGAATGTGGTTCGGCGCCAGATGGCGCCAA
>Ga0126335_1001721_pt1 | contig 12568 bp, 7 predicted proteins | sample OlaspJWI45metaG_FD_108409 | JGI IMG/M metagenome (GOLD analysis project Ga0126335, IMG submission 108409) | Marine gutless worms symbiont microbial communities from Oahu, Hawaii - Olavius sp. 1 OAHU.JWI-45 metaG | ecosystem: Host-associated > Annelida > Digestive system > Unclassified | place...
ACTGTATTAATTTCTGTGTAGTTTGTGTTCGTTGTTTCTGTCTGTCTGTCTCTCTCGTAGTTATGTAGTTATGGACCTTGTTGTCTGAAATAAATATATTGATTGATTGATTGATTGATTGATTGATTGATTGAATAGGATTTTTAAAACGTCCAGTATACACTCTCAACTTGTCCTTCAGCTAATGTGTTTTAGGCAACAAATAAAACGCTTTTACTTATCCTTAGATCATAATGTTTAATGTTTTGTCAGTCAGTGTGAAATATTATTTTTATGTGGCACACAGTCGTAAGGAAAGGCCAAAGTACTTTGGCAAAGGCTGCATCGAATGCACACACTCACGCGCACAGTAGCTGTAGCCGTTCTTGAGATAGCCTACATATAGGCGGTCGCAGAAGTTAAAAGTAGGTCACATCACCACCGACCCCCTTTTGACCTACGTTTGCATAGTATTTGCAAAGGCCCACAGCTTTTGATATGCACTCAAAATTTGAAGTTTCTATAGCTTCAGTTGCGGAGATACGAGGGGTCCCAAAATTTATAATTATGTTCTCCCTTCTCCGTGGGGATAGATAGATAAACTTATTTATATAGCGCCTATATATACTCAAATGAGTCTCTAAGCGCTTAGGATCAGGAACCCCAATCTAACACAATGTTCCATGCGCCCCCAGAAAGGTTCAAACAGCATCTTGATTCTTGATCCGTTCCGCCGTTTTTGCACAGTGAAGCCGAGACAGTGCCGAGTTAAACCGCGTGACAGACAAGACAGACTGACTGTCAGACTGACAGACAGACACCGCGAACATCGGTAACAATAGTCTGCATCTCATCCATTCGATGCAGCCTAAAAACGGAAAACCTCTATAATGTGCTGCATCATGCATCAGTACGATGTCATCTTGTTAACGGCCTTGATCCCCATGGAGAGAGGGGGCATAATTTTAAAATTTGGGACCCCTCTCCTATCTCCGCAGCGGCTGAAGCTAGAGACTTCAAATTTGAGTGCATATCTAGGGCTGGGGGCCCTAACAAAACTATGCAAACGTCCTCAGATGCTTGCCTTGCTGTTGTGGACGTGCACGGTGCTACTATCATCGAGCTACTAAGCTTACCTGCTTAAATACCTGCGCGCTATGCTGCGAGCAGGTGTTGTTTTTGGCGGCGTCTAGCTGCGAGCCTGTGCGTCTGTCTGTCCGCAGAAAATATAGAAAACTACTGATCAGAAATTGATGCAACTTCGTAGGACTATGTCCTATGGTGAATGCTAGAAGTGGTTGGAAGTTGGTGATATTTGACCTTGTCCTTTGAAAACTATTTTCATATTTTTTCATTTACCATTGCATATCTCATCAGTCGTTATGAGTTTCGAATGCCGTAACAACTTTCATTTTCGATGTAAAGGTACATTTTCAGAATATCTAGGTCACCTTCGAGCTTCAAGGTCATGGGGGTTAATATCAAGGTCACAACAGCGAAAAATCGGCCGCAAGTATGTGCTCCCCTAGGACACAGTTTAATATTTTATTGTAGTTTGACTGTATGTGTATATTGCAAGATAATCCCTAGTTCTATTTGGATTTTTTTTTAGGTTTTTAATAGGTTTTTTGTTTGAGATACGAAATTACGAGACATTCTACTTTATCCATCTAAATATGTCTACAGTATCTTACTAAAGACAAATCCAGTAAGTGAAGAACTCTACTTAAACGTTTAAACGTTTTCATGAGGTCAAACTTGACAAAGTACTTTATAAATTTAAATATCTAAATTATAAATGCAAATTGCAAAATAAATAACAAAAATTTAAAAATCCCAAACACAGAAATCTAAATTGGACTTCTTAGCGATTTTTAAAGGTTTTTAAACCTTGTTCTACAGGTCTGGTGTATTGTATAACAAGCACTGATTGTGTGCTGTCATTGCAAACCTTTTCATTGAATTTCTCTACGAATTGCATTTGCAGCAGTCAGTACAACTACATTCTTAGAGAGCTGTCGACGTGCCTGACATTTGCTTTATGAACTATTTATAAGTTAAAGTTTAGTCAAGATTGCAGATGCTCATTTTTTAAAGTTTATTGCTTCTTTGTGAAGAGGATGGCTGGGAAGGCATTGCACTTTAAACGCATCACAGTAAAATAAACAGCAACAATTAACATACGGTTTATTTTGAATCATGCAGGCACAAACAGTTCTCTAAAAATCGACCAAAATATTCAAACAAATTTCTGAAAGTTACTGGGGTACCGTACATTAAGTCAAACTGATATTACCACACACGAAGTTCTGAAAGGACGGACAAAAATCAGACGTTAAGTTGCATGTAACAGAAACATCACAGACATGCAAAACTTGCAACACACACAGTGGTGTAGTCGAGGGGGGACGCGGGGGGACGCCGTTCCACCAAATATTATTTTTTTGGGGGGGAATGCCATTCCACCAAATGATATCAGGACAAGGGGGAACGGTGACAGTAGCGTTCCACCAAGTAGGCTTGCAAAGAAATGCGAAGTCTATGGTAATCTACGCTATGGTAGTCTCTGCTTTGAACAAAAGAATGCGCGGTCTCGATTAGCCTTAATACTGTTCAAACTGCATGACATTTGATAAGTTGTTTCTCAGCAAAATCATTAAAACTGTTGCCACCAGATGTCATATTTTAAAGCTAAAATGTACCAGTTTGATTTCGGCTGGGGCTCCACCCCAGACCCCGCTGGGGGAGCTTACAGCGCTCCCGCAGACTCCCTAGCTGGTTTTAAGGGGGCCTACTTCTAAGGGAAGGGAGGGGCAGAAACAGGGGAGGAAAGGGAAAGGAAGGAGGAGAGGGGAGGACAGGGTAGTGGAAAGGAGGGGAGGGGCAGGAAGAGGACTTCTGAGCGTTCCCCCAGTTTCAAATTTGCCACTATACAACTGAACACACATCTATGTACTGTGTCACATAGGTTACTCAACATTAGCTTAGCCAGTAACAGGTTAGAACAGTAGACTAAACAGACAACATCAAAGACATAATATCATATACCAGAGGTTAGTAACAACACTCAAGACATTAGTACTTATAATACAGAAGCATAATATGCAAAATATATGAAACATAATCGCCAAAACAGAGCCTATTATCAACAATTAATAGAATAAACTATTCCACACTACAACAGAAAAAATATATTATAACAAGAAACAATAAAACTACACTTATCTCTGCAAACAACAAATGCTTCTTCGCACGGATGACTCTGAACAATCAATAACAAAAAACAACAGAAACGGCTAAGTCTCAGTGAAGTAGAAAGCACTAAGCATATACACACGCATCACGCATGTTACAAGTCAAGTGAGAATTGTTCAGTTTAATGCAAAAGGTTGAATAACAGAAGTAATGCAAATCATACAGTTAATTTACTAGCCAGTGATAAACACTGATGACACACGGAACAGCTACAAGTAATGCCAGTACTTTTTACATTACTGATGCCATCGAAGGTGAAGTAAATTTTGGGATCCTATTTAGTGAAATGGGTGGTGAGGTGGCTCACTTGGTAAGATATCGGATTTGTGAGTACATTACATTACATTAGAGTTGTTTAGAGTGGCCTAAAGTACAAATACTGCTAAACCACTACTATACATGGTGTGGAGAACTAAAAGCCAAAAACAGTTAGGAAGGAGCGAGTTCAAGTCTCAGCCGGGTACCGCTACGTAGTAACCTTGGGCAAGTTATTTACACCTGGTACCGGCCTAATGGCTGGGAAGTAAACAACACACCAAGCGATGCACTTGCCCCATATCCATGGTCTCGCAGTTTAAGCTGGTGTCTGACTGAGGGCTAATGAAACGGAGATCAGTGCTGCTCCATGGGCAATGTGGCTCGGGAAAGACTTTATTCAATGAAATAGCATGAAATAGATGACCTGATTAATACTGGAAAATGCAAATAACAAAACAATCAATAACCAGCAACTACAATCTGTCTTTTACAACCGAACACAGGCCTAAAGGCCATCGATGTAACAATCTAGTTCAGTATAAACTCCTAAGCAATAATCAGAACACATTCCAAAAATGTTTGGTTTAGACCTAGAGAAGCAAACAGTCCTGTCCAAAACCAGGAGATATTGATATTACAATGGTAAGTTCAAAGCCCACAGAATGCAACAGGAGGTGCAAGATACTAGGGCAGAAATTTCTGTGAAACGAACACCCTTACGAGTAGCATTTTTGTTCTGCATAAGCAATATCTGTTTGCATGCACTGTTATAGCATGGCAACCCATGTTAACTTTTTAAAAATATATTACGTAGAACCAACAAAATTATTAGGCTGCATCGAATGCACGAGATGCAGACTATTGTTACCGATGTTCGTGGTGTCTGTCAGTCAGTCTGTCACGAATGCACCAAATGACCCCAAATGGCTTCAATGTGCTGGGTAATCGGCGGCAGTGCGTGCAGTGTACGCTGCGTGTACTGTGCAAGGGGTCATTCCGTGCAGCCTTCACCAAACGCCTTTGGCCTCTTGATACATGTACCTTTGATCAACACAGAACTGTTGAACTACACAAGACTGTCAACACCTCATACACTGTTACCGCAAACACACAACTACCGTACTACTAAATAATGTGACACGTCAAACAACAAACAAAAGAACTAAAACCAAAATAAGGCCATTAGAATTATCATCAGCATTCGATTTGCTCTCGTTACGTTGCTAGAAACTCTCCACTGTGCTGAATGGATAGAGATGAAATTACAAGCACAACTACTGTAAAAGTTCATTTTCAAATCCAAAAGCCACACAGACTTGTACATAAATGTTAGTACGTGATGAAAGAGTACTACTATGAACTGCAATACGACCAGAGACTGACTATAGAAAGCGCTTATATGTTGATAAAAATGCTTTTATTTCAAATGTGCTTTACGCAAAGCCTTGTTAAATATTGATGCCAGTAATGTATTACTAAACAAAAAACCATAATCTCATACATTAAATATAATGTCTCATTACCACATAAACACAGTTGTTATGGTATGGCACTAGTTTGCCTTAAAGCAGATTAAAACAACTCGTTAACTTTAAAATGGTGAAAATTAAACTTGGACGAACACTGTCACTGTTAAGCACAGCTATGCTCTTCATGCCCAGAGATTTTAGACTGAAAATGCAACTCAGTTCACAGTTCACATTCTGCATTCGTGTTTTCACTTTGCTTCAAATACTTCCTCACAAAAAATCTAGAATGACTTACTTTTATCCAAAAATACGAAAATGCAGTATTTGTTATTTCTAGCACAGAAACGCTAACAAACACAAAATATGGCATATCTTATACAAAATAACATGTAGCCCACGTACATGAAACACGTCTTCACTGGTTAAAAGCACATAACCTATGAAGCTTAAATCATTCACGTCACACATGATACACAACTCTGCAACAGCAGTTTGAGTAAACAATAACATAACATATAATCAACTGAACTGGCACTAAAAATATAGTACAATTCAAACAACAGTTAGTACCATAAGCAAAATACAAGTGGCAACAAAAACGCCGCTCACATGCAGCTATTTCCAGAAATTAGTAAATACATGTACTTATACATATTAAAGACACGAAGATATATACATGTCGCAGCACCAAGGCATTGTACTTATATTGATACACTATTTCACCAGCATTACATCGCATCTGTCTTTGCACTCAATTCACTGCCATTGTCATGGTAAAGAATGAATGTTGAACATATAACAGTACATAGAAATATCATAATGCAGAGTAAAAAAGAATACTCATCAATCACTGTCAAACACTAAGGCCACGCCTGTTGTGGATATCATATATCATATATTATATATGCAACATGTTCCAAAAAAAACCTTCTTGCTTTCTTGCACAACTATCACAGAATTAATTAACTGATTGAAATTTTTTTTAAATGCAAATAGTAAATAAGTATTTTTCAGATTTAGAGAATCAGCATTCCATGTACATTGAAATTTTCCTTAATGTTAGCTGATTTTCAATAACCCATGCAAGAAAGATAAAGGATTTTTTTTCGGACCACTGTATATAACATGTCCAGAGGATCAGTTGCAACAATTGTTAACATTTCCAAACTGTGTGACATAAAAGTTAAAAATATGATTCTCAAACCTGTATGAAATGTTGGTCCAAAGTATTGTTATAGACTGCCAGTCTTCGAAATACGCTGCATTCAGTCACTAGAGCTCTGTTTTCTCGCAATGATTTCGTTGTAAATATTTACTTATTTAACACATCACCTCAAACGTACTCAGAAGTGTTCAGGTTATCAACTCTTTTGCACATGCAGAGCAGTCTTTCAGCAACAAAAATGACAGAAAAAACTAGGGGTGCACAGGGTAAAGATGGGTACCCGGCAGTTCCTACCCAGCCGGGTACGGCTGCAGGTAGTTCTGCCACCCAGCTGCTCTGTATCTACTACACTTTTCTCTATGGTCCTTAGCTGTCTAATTGTCCCATCCCACTTTGACTGTTTAGATTTTAATTGTTTAGTACACCTGTTATTTCATTTGATCGTTATTTTAGTTGTTATTTTATTTGCTTGTTTTTTGTCTGTTTTCTACCTATATTGCTAAATCAAGTGACGATGATGAATTTTCCAATACGTGACAACTGGAAAGTATTTATACAGTGGGAAACAAAATGTACACATAGGCTGATGTAGAGCAGCCAATGTAGCAAGAGAAGCAACCTGCCAAGTTGCACGATCGCTTACTCAGTCGAAATATCTGGCTGCTATGTGTCAGACAAGCAAACGAACTGCCTCGCTGTAAATGCCCTCACTCAATTATTGGCCACATTCGATTGTAAGAAAATTAGTTACCATCACGCATGGCGCCAGTGCAGAGCATCAAAAACGGTAAGATGAGGGTCAATATATCGCTTTGCATTGCAGTGTTTTATATAGTTAGCCTACATAGTTGATTACCCAGCAAATCTTACAAAAAATACTACCTGTATCCATCCACATTTAAAAAAATATTCAGCCGGGTCTGCTAATGCCGGGTAGTGCAATACCTGGCCGGGTATGGGTAATGCGCCAGGTACTTGTACACCCTAAAAACATCTCTGTACACTGTGTAAAGAAAAAAATAGTACTGTTTGTATGCTTTAAAACGTTGATAGCTGAAAATGAACCATTGTAACTGGGTTAACACATGACAAAATTAGTAACATATACTAAACTAACAGTTTGGTTTCAAATACAAAGATAATAGATAATAACATAACAATTATGTGCAGCTGAAATAACATTCACAACCTGAAATTGTCAGATAAATGTGAAATAATATCAACAAAAAATTAAGACAGAACTTTGTCATGATTTGTACCAGTAAGCAAAAGTTTTTTAAAAACAAAAACGTGCTGTATAGCTGACTAAACAATTAGTAACAAAGGAAAGGTTATACTAGATAAAACAACAACAAGGTCATATTATTCAAACATTAGAAAAATCTCAAGAAAGCTTTATGAGATTCATTCGAGCAATCACCTGTCCACTTAATTGTCACTGCTGTACTTACCATGTATTTAATGTTTGCCACTATCTGTGAACCATAAATGCCGATGTCTCAATTCTTTGTCATCACACTGAATATACGAAAGTGTCATAAATGGCAGAATAAAAATAATGGCAAACTGACGAAAAAGAGATTCCAAAGACTCAGCTCTCAGATCCAAACTGTTCCACAGACAGAATGTGCCAACGTTCATGAATCTGATTCACTTCTTTCAGTGTTTCAAACCAGTGACGAAGACATTCACCTTTTGCATTGATTCCCAACTGGATACCTCCTGCATTACATACAATACAAATAAGGTGACTATCATCATGGGGGTCCTCAGTGCTCCGCAATGTGTGGAAAATCCAATCCCATGATCAAGCGACATATACACTTTTTGTGCATATACGTGGTGCCACCGTGCCTGTGAAAAAAAGTGCATCACCGGCATCATCTTTATTTTACTTCACCAGACAGCAGCACATTTTGGACATTTTTTGGCTTATTTTTGGCAGTTTTTGTGTATTAAAGCAGTGCATAATTTAAAAACAAAAAGTTTCGGTATCATCCTCACACCATGGGTTGTGTTTGTGCCAATTTTTGCATTTCTACTATGTTTGGTTACTGAGGTAGTGTGTGAAGAAGAATGTGCTCATTCTTGTCATTTTTTTGGCTATTTTTGCCGGCTATTTTGCCAATTTTGCCACACAATTAAAAAACTTTTTCCGAAAATTAAGTGCACGCATCATTCTCGTACTAGACGCCACCTTTGTGCCAAATTTGACATTCTTAGGCATTCTCCGTCCTGAGATATCCTTTGGAGAAAAAATGTCACCCACACAGACATCCACCCACCCAGTTTGTTTGGAGGTCCGTGAAGCACTGACAAACATGTCGCAATAAGACATACTGTGTGCACTGTGACAACAAAATGCAAGTTACATAATCTCCGAACTGTATGGACTAATCTCAACATAACTATTTTTAATCTGAACTTTTAAACAACAAGCCAATGTAATTACGCAATGGCTGCAGCTAACCCCCTCACTTTGGGGAAATCTCGACCCCATCTAATACAATGTGCCCCTTTGGTCCCCAAGAGTCTGCACCTCAAGCAAGACCTCAATCCATTCATTGCAGCCACATAACAGTCTCATAGACTGACACACCATGCCACGAGATTATCAGTTGCAAGCAAAGCAGCTGTATGATGTGCATTCAACGTGGCCTTAAAATGCTGACATCTCAAATTTTTGACACCTATTTCTTTGCATGTTTAAAGTATTAACAAAATGATATGGGAGGCAACGACATCCCAAAATGCCAATAACTGAAAAATAAGTCTGAAGGAACATCAGAAAGTCCATAGAAGACAGTTTTGTGTTGGGATGGATGATGAGTTCAATGAAAGACATTTTCATGCTAAAAAAATACCAAAAAACATGAGAACAAAGATCAGTAACAGAAATGCTAACAGCGAGTTTCAGTCACAGACAGTGATAGAGGAAGGCTGCAGCATAAGATGAAGCCAGATGGAGACAACTGGGCTGTCACTCAACAGCAAATGATGAAGCACAAGTCAAGTCAAGGCACAAAGATATTATCACAAGCCTTAAAGCCATCTTAAAAATTGAAAGTTCAAGACACTGACTGTGGGCTTAACCTTTAACGCATCGACAATACAGACAGACAGCCATTAATGAGTAGCATAAAATACCAATATAGTCATTTGACTGTCCAACATCTCGATCCCAGACTGTTATTTCTAACATCTTCTTTGCCAGCTCGGACAGTTTTATCGAGTAAGTAAATTCCTACATTCCAACAACAAGCTGCATTGACCAAACGTCTGACAAAATTAGTCTGTGAAATTGTGATGAACAACAATCATGTGCATACCGAGCTTATTTTAACAGTGATTCGGAACAACTGGTGCCAAAGTTTGTGAAAGATGCTAAACTGAAATTCGCCAGTTCTGTGTAAGTTGGTCATTTCAGAATGTACCATGACAATTATAGGTTTTCCTGTGCATCTAAATAAAACTAATTCAAAAACACAGCACTGTTTTTAATTATATCAGTTAGTTTTGGAAAAAAATAACATGCACTTAACCTCATTAAACTCGGGATTCAGTGTTTTTGGCTTAACCTTGGTCTTGTGTTTCGACTTCTTTTGCTTGTCTGGCTTCAGATAACTGCAATGACACAAACTGCCAAGTTCAGTTACGATTCTCACCCATCTTATACAGACAATAATTAATCAACGATATCATAGCAGAGCCGGGCATCATACGCCAAAAGCATTCTCAAGTCAAGCCTATGTGTCAGCTATATGTGTATGAAGTTTGGTCAGTGTGTGTGCAAAGGAAACTGAGTTATCCTTTGAAAACCAAAAGTTATGTGAACTGCACAGAGAGTTGGACAGACAGATAGTGCAACAACATACACATCTGACAGTGATGGTGAAAAACACAAAGCCAGACATTTAGTGCCATCAGCAACGGTTCCCGTTTGCCATCATAACATTAGTTTAACAATTCTAGTAGTCTGAGAGAAAATAGTTAGAAATGGCTTTTAGTATGATTGCAATTCATTATATTAAACATTTTTCACCCTTATACATTTAAGGCTAATTAAAAATACATAAACCAAATGATACAACTAGTTAACCATCATGTGTGTTTCATGTCCTCATCTTACATCTATAAGAAATTTTACACAAATTACACTTACATCTTTACAAATGGATCAGAAAGACCATTGGAGTCCATGGCTGCAAGTCCTGCACAGCGCTTTATGCCAACCGTCAGCTGATCAATGTTTGTATTGAACTGAAGACTGACCAAGATGCGACCACGGTCTGAGCTAACTATATCTTCTTCTTTTTCCGCCTACAAACGAAATCCACCAGTACTGCACGCCGATTGCTTTTACGTACAATGGGAATGAACCATACCTGCCTTTGTGATTCCAGCCAAACCTGCTCCTCAATTACTGACCCAAAAGGGATGGAAGGCTAAGTTGATCTAGGCACCACTACGGTGAGTAAACAGTCTGCCTAGCACTGTTACGTGGTGGATATCACAGTTGTTTAAACTATCATGCCTGAATGGGCAAAAGGGTGTAAGCAGCTAGCCCAGGCTTTAGCCCAAAAGTGCCGCAACTGGAGTCAAACAGTCTGCAACGTTTCGAATCACACAAATGAAACTAACCAGTACACCACTGAGCCGCCAGTGAGACATTAAACTCTGCTCAGTAACTAATCGCTTCACAAGTAAAATGAAATATTACAAAAAATAGCAAGTAAATTCTTACTAGCAAAGCAATAAATGCGATAAAGTTGAAAAGCAAACTGCATACCACAAGTCCAGTGAGATATATGTTAAAGTCGCGACGAATGCCAGACATCAGTATCTTCAAGGATACTCGTGCTTCTCCAATGAACTGATACTGGAACAAGTTCTCATCAAGTACGGTGAGACGAAGAGTCTTGCTGGCAGTGTCTGCCTCTGTGATGCCGTGATATGTCAATGTCTCATTCCACTCTGGGTTCAGCGTCTTGCGTATCGTTTTACTGCGAAGTTTTGTTGACTACAATCACACAGTTAAACTCGTAAACCAAAGTTCTATTAAAATATTAGTAACTATTGAGCAAAAATAAAAAAAACAAAACAGTCCGAAAATCTACAGAATAATCATAATAAACATCATATAATACATGTACATAAAACACACAATGATATATACATGTTAAAAAACAGGCTCAAAACTGAAGCCTATGCCACATCTCTGCTACAGTAATGCTCACGGCACACAATACTGATCCAATAGGCTAAAAAATCATAAACAGCCAACACCTAACCTTATTAGCACCAGGAAGCAGATGAAGCTTGACATATGGATCAGAAAATCCATTACTGTCCATCATCGGCAAATCCTGTCAATTGAAATGCACAAAGAAACTGACACATGTCATACACATACCACAGACCATAAAGCATCAAACACTTATCAGTAATAAAGTAGCAGTGTATAAAATGGATGTACACAGATTTTACTATGGCAGTTTTTTCACTGAGTCCGTTGCACTCTTTAACACTGTTTTGAAGAACTTTTAACACAATGTAATTCCCAACCCTTCCACTCAATCAGAGCCCACACAAATAAGTTCCGTAAATCTTTCCTGCCCTATTGTCCAGCCAACTTCACAGAGCAGCAGTCTCTTTAAAGAATTTCGTCATCTCACAATAGTCAACAAACTACACACAGTACTACTTTAACTAATTTTAGGCCGCATCGAGTACATGGGATGCAGGCTGTTGCAATTGATGAGCCCAGTGTCTGTCACCCTGTCTGTCATGCAGTTGGGCTGTGCAAAAGTGGCTGGATGGACTGACGTTCTGCTTGGGGTAAAATCTCTCGGCGACATAAAAACATTCTCTTAGATGAGGTCCCCAACCTCTCCCCACGATGAGAAAGTGGGGATTTGATGTGGCATTAATTTGGCCACTTTTTTGTCTCATTATACAGACAACAGGCTAATTGTGTGTTCTGACAATTGATATGTATTTATTTTGATGCAGTAAGCCTACTAGTTCATTGTTATAAATCTGTGTGCAATCTAGCATTCGTGCTGCAAAAAAACTGTTATTATTATTATCGATAATAATAATATGAACAAATAAATGAAGGAAAGTACCTTAGCCCTATGTAGTACACACTCCAGTGTACAGTCTATGGCCGAGTACAGCAATGAGAATTCAATGCATCCAAGCAGTGGAGCTGCACGCCACGCCACAACAACAGCAAATACTGAAACAATGCTACAAGTGTAAAGATGTTATGATGCCCGTTCAAATTTTCACCTTTATATATGTTAAAACTTAACCATAGTATTGCTGACACCAGTAGACAGTCCTACATGCGCATGATAGCTTGCGGAATTAGACGCCACCAAAACTGTAGAATAGGCCCATCACTATTCAGACGGAAAAAGAACGGTTAGAGCTTTGA
>Ga0126335_1001722_pt1 | contig 12560 bp, 18 predicted proteins | sample OlaspJWI45metaG_FD_108409 | JGI IMG/M metagenome (GOLD analysis project Ga0126335, IMG submission 108409) | Marine gutless worms symbiont microbial communities from Oahu, Hawaii - Olavius sp. 1 OAHU.JWI-45 metaG | ecosystem: Host-associated > Annelida > Digestive system > Unclassified | place...
GTAAAAGAGGGAACATTAACACAGCTGCTCTAGTTACTATAGCACAGTGCAATACTCTTGTTGCACGATGTTCTAGGCAGCTTATAGGTCCAGCAGATTGGGTTTTTGTCACACCGGGACCCTGACGCTGTGCTTAGCCTAGAGGCAGTTGCCTACAGTTGATATTGTAACACAGTGGAGTGGTTCTGGTGGGACTGAAGCCTATCTCAGTGGCCAACCGGCTTCCTTCAGTGCTTTGACGCTGTTGGTTGGGTCATCTGACCTGTAAAAAGTGTCCCCAAAATGACCTATAAAGTGTTGAGTGGGACGTTAAGCGTCTACACACTCACACCCTCTTGGTTCTTGGTATGAGTCCCACGTCTCTGTGAATGTATTGAGTCGGTGATAGCACTAAAAAACTACTAGATTTGTCGTGGCTTTGACAGCTGGCTGTTATGGTTGTAGGTTAAGTCAGCCAGTTCTTCAGCTGCAGCAGCATGATTGTGGGCAGAATATTGCTGACCGTTATGACACTCACATGTCTGACAGCAGAAGCCCATTGTTGAACATTTCAGACGAGGCAGACGACGTGCAAGTGCATGTTGACAGTAAGCAGAAAAAGCCGTCTCTGCTGCGTGCTTTGATGTACGTCGTCGGACCAAAGCTGCTTCAGGCTCATATGTGCAAATTGGTTGCAGATGTTTTAATCTTCTGTGGTCCTCTGTTACAAAGGTTTGCTTGCTTGTTTACTGCATATAGTGATATTGGCATTGTTTTCTATACGAATTAATTATTCCTCAACATTAGGTGTCCCTCGACTGTTGTCACATTTAAGCATTGTAAGTGAAAGTTCAATTTTTACATAATTTACACAGACTTCACTATATCTCTGACATTGTGTGCCTCAGAGCTGTATTTAGTTATTATTGTGATTATAGATCTTTCTCATATTCACAACTGCGATATGTTTATAACTCTGAATATTTAAAGCTGTAGTCTTCAGCATTTTTGCAATAATGTATCTTAATCTTTTTTAATGATGTTGACGGTAATTAGTATAATCTTGAAATGGCATGGTTGATAGTGCGTAAATTAAAACATATCTTTAGAGGTTTTAACATCAGGCATGGTAAGGTGAACCATAATTTGTATAACATCCAGATGATGTTGAATATTTATGGACTTTGTATTGAGCATTTCCTGTATTTGCAGTTTGCTGGTGAGGTACACAATGTCTGAGTCCACTGAAACATGGAAGGGTTATGTCTATGCTGTTCTGATGTTTCTGACGGCAATATTAAACTCACTGCTGCTTCAGATGATGTTTAAACTCAGCTACGATGCTGGTGGGCGTGCTAAAGCTGGCATTGTGTCCATGGTCTATAAGAAGGTGTGATGCATTTACAGTTGTGTCGAAGTGACTGATGGATGCCAGTTGTTCACAGTAAACATTTTAGTTGGATTGGATAGTTGTCAGCTTCTGTGCAGTGGTAAATTGAGTATCTGGCTGAGCAGTACTAATTGGTGGATGTGGATATTAGCAGCTTATTGGTTGATTTGACCGTGGAATGAGTGATCTTCCACTAAGACTATGCCGGCAAGAAGTGTCATTTCTGGCGTACCTAAAGCACCTTAAGACATCTTTATTCAACTGAAGTGCATAGTGACTGTATTGAATGCATGAATGAGATGCAGACTATTGTTACCGATGTGCTCAGTGTCTATCAGTCTGTCTGTCCGTCAGTCTGTCACGAATGCACCGACTGATCCCGCACAGAGAAGCCCACTTGAGACTCGGCTGTACTGTGTGGGGTTATTCGGTCCAGTCTTTGCCAAATTACTTTGCTTTTTGTCTCTTTGTGCTACACAAGAATGGTTTATGTACTTTGGCAGTCACCTGGCTATGTTTTACATTCATCACATGAATGAGGTGAACTCTTGTAATAACCTTTATCATAATATTGGCACTATAAACAGCATTATTAGTTTATTGTCAGCTGGTGAGATGGTGCATGGAAGTGGATGGATGTTTTGGTAGGCATTAACAATGAGTAACGATGCTCGGCGCTCAACAACTGTGGGTGAAATAGTAAATCTGATGTCAGTTGATGCTGAGCGACTGCGCGATGCATCCGCATATCTCTGGCTGCTGTGGTCCTGTCCACTTCAAATTATCATTGCCGTCGTCTTTCTCTACATGGTTCTCGGTGTTTCTATATTTGCTGGTTTTGCCGTTATGGTCATCCTCTTTCCTGTCAACCTCTTTGTTGCCAGCGTTGAATCCAAGCTCGAGGTTTGTCAGATATCTAGACACTTTTGTTTCAATTCGCTGCAGCTTGAATGCATGAGATGTGGACTATTGTAGCCAGTTTTCACATAGAGTGATGTGTCGGTCAGTCTGTCTGACACGTGCCTGCTTCCTGCAAAAATGGCTGACTGGATCGATATGTTTGCGGTGGAGACTTTGGGGGCTAAGGAACATTGTATTTGATGGGGGTCCCAGTCTTGCCATAGATTCACCAAATTACTTTGGTCACTTGTTATCAAGTTTATTTGTATGTTTTTACAGTTACTTGTACACCATATATTATTTGCATATTATAAAATATAAAGGTTTTGTGCTTGATAGTGTCTTTTTTATCACATGTTTTCTGTACGAGCTTTCCCGCATGAGCAAAGATAAATTAAGATAAAATGTTTACTGTTGACAACTGGCGTCAGTCAGTTACTTCAACACAACTTCTGAATGCTCTCTCCAAATTATCACCAAAGAATGACCCAACACCCCCTGAGAGATGAACTTGTCTGCATTGAATGCATTTATAAGTTTTGCATTTTTTGCATTGTTTTCAGACAAAGTTGATGTTGCTGAAAGATGAAAGAATGAAAGTGATGAACGAGGTTCTTTCTGGTATCAAGGTATCACTATCAATGCAGATGCTAAACTGTACAACTGATGCTGGAATTGATGTGCAAATAATTAAAAAGCAGACATTTAGTTTTTTTAAATCTTTTAAAGAAATTTTTAGTATTATGTAGATAGCATCTTTTGTTTTCTAATTTTCTATAATATGGTTGATATTTAGTGATGTTATCACATACAGGCTGTGTTTTTAGATTAAGTGTACTAGTTAATAAATCAATAATTCTGATGTTCAGTTTTGACAAGATGGTCAGAGTGAAAGTATTAATAAATATTACAGATGAAAGTGATTGACTGATTTCTGCAGCAAATTTGATACTGTCTTACCTTGGAATTTATTCTTTTATTCATGATTATTGCATAAGTATGTTGAGGTTTGTTTTTCTGTCAAGGTGATCAAACTGTATGCATGGGAGTTGTCATTCCAAGAAAAGATTGCTCAGATTCGTCAAAAAGAGCTTCAGACACTGAAAATATTTTCATACTTAGAAGCAGTTGGGTCATTCTCATGGACATGTGCTCCTTTTTTGGTAACTGTCCTAACTCAGCTGTGTATTTTGCATTATGTATACTAATTTAGCTGCTGCTGTGACCAGTATGTGCAATATTTAGAAACTTTATATCAAATAACTACATTGGACACAACCAACAAATTTTTACCTTGACGTGTTTAATGATCTAGAAAGTTTGATGGGCATATCTAAATGTTGCCTGTAGTCCAGTAAAGTTTATGACTACTACTATAATTGATATTTGAGTGAGCTCTCCTGTTACATTGGTTCACTGCTGCATAATAATTGTAATAATAATAGTAGGAAATATAGAAGATGTTCCAAAGACAGATGCTGTACAGAATTAGAGATTGGCTGAAGATGGAGAAGAACAGCAGAAGGTAATCCATTCAACAACAGAATACACTCAATGAATTGAAGTGAATAATAGTTATTGTGAGTACGGTTGTAAGATGTACAGTTTCAGCAGCCAGACTGAATCTGGTATGCCAGTAATTGCTGGGTGGCTGGCACTGGTAAAGTATTGCCGGAAATGGTAAGTTTTCAGACATAGTTTGAAAGTATTAACAGTTCAAAAAAGTCTTGTGGCATTAGATAATATTTTGAGGCTATTCATTGTGTGATCAGTACTTTTTATTGCATGTACTGGAATATCTGCTACGGTGCTGGAAGACATATGGTGTATTTCATTAAGGTGACTCTGGCAACGTTTGCTGTCTATGTGCTAACTGGTGGTGTATTGGATGCAAACAAGGCTTTCACGTCACTCTCTCTTCTCAACATCTTGAGATTTCCAATGAGTGTACTTCCCATGATGATATCTTTCTCTGTCACGGTTTGTCTTTGATTTTGAGATGTATTATCTTGCATATTTACTTGCTTCTATAGTTATAGTGTGGGTAGAAAAATTACAAATTGCAGTCATCAACTGCATGCACATTTCTTACCAAACTGACTATACTGGCTTTCTTGGGTTTTTTACTCTTAAATTTTTACCTGTGTTAGTTTTCCATTTTATTTTTACTGTAGTAGTAATTTTTAGTTCTGATTTCTGTGTGGGCCAACTATAGCAATGGTCCGCATTGTCTGTCTGTCTGTCTGTCGCATGCGAATATCTCTGAAACTAAGCGAGATAGACGTATGGTTACTAGGAAACTCGAATAGGAATCCGGGCTTCCCAATTCAGAATCTGCCATCAGATTTACGATTGGAAGTTCAGTTCTGCCATTTTCGGTGTTTCTGGGTTGCTTTCTCTGATAAACTGTACTGTAAAGACGGTCCCACATTGGGCACTGTATCGTCATGTCCCACAACGAACGATACTTTGTCTTGTTGTTATCTGTTCTTTGAAAGCAAGTGGACAACTAAGTGGAAAATAATTCTATGTGACTTGTATGATGCGTTGCTGCGTGAAATATCATTGCACTTTGGTTTGTGTTTTGTTTCCAGGCTGGAGTGTCTATTAAGCGACTTAACAAGTTCTTTCAGACTGCAGACATTGATAAAACTGTGTTGACACGTGATGCTGATGATGGTAAAGTCATTGCTATAGATGTACTTGTCTTACTGAAGCTTTGTTGTCTTTTGGTCAAGCATTGCAGATAAGTACTTCTCAAGTTCTATGTTTTAATTTTATGAGAAAATGTGTGACTGATTTTTTCATAAATTACCTGATAAATGGTAAACTAGTTGAAGTCATATTGCAGTGTATAGTACATAGTTTGTTTCATTTACTTGTGATGTTTAGTTGCACTGGGTGATATTCGCATACAAGATGGAACGTTTGCGTGGACAACTGGAGAAGATGCCAGCCCTGCTCTCGTCGTGTGAGACTTCTGACAGTTATTACCATTCGTTTAATTTGTTTACATTATTTTATGTTAAGTGCAGTGTTATTAATTTCTTCTGTTTGGTGTAGTATATTATTGTTAGCATTGATATATAATTGTGTAATCATGTACTGATAGGGCAGTGGGCTCAAACTGTCCATAGCGTTTAGTTATATGATAAAGCAAAGAAACTGTCATCAGCAGTTATTACTGTTCATTGTCCCAGTAAAAGTAAAAGTGCGGATACTGATAAATGGTAAACTAGTTGACCACACAATTTCAAGCTCACCACAAGGCACTCCTCCATTACTGGTTGTGATTTTATTACTAGGATGATTTTTAAAGACGTTTATTGACTTTATGTTCTTTTCGTGTTTATTTCATGTATTAACATTGTAATTTTGCAGGTACCGTCTTATTTTACCACTACTACCATGTTGTAATTGGTTGCGGTCTGTCAACTGTCATTAAAGCCATATTTGATTTGACTTGATATAGCAGTTCTTTATGAGGTGTACCTCATCTCTGAAGTGATGAAGCATCGAGTCTGAGTGTGGCAAAATAGTTGAAACTATTTTTATTGCTGTTTAAGTTGAAACTATTTTTATTACTGTTACTGAGCGGCAGATACTCGGATTGTGACGTGTCACAATTCATATAGAATCTAACCAGCTGGCTGTTGGACACATGATTGTTGTTGCAGTGTTAACTTGGAGGTAAAAAGCGGCTCTCTGGTGGCTGTTGTTGGCTCAGTTGGTGCTGGAAAGTCGTCACTGATATCAGCAGTGCTCGGTGAAATGGAGAAGCTTCGGGGTGACGTGTCTCTGAAGGTAGGACACTGTTTACTTCAAACAGTTACTGATGCTAAAATATACACGTTCAGTGTGTTATGTTTCTGTTGGGCATTGGCAAGGGATCGAAGGAGCCCTTCTCTACATCTCTTAGGATATTGAGTTGCATATGCCATTGAGTCCATGAGTTATTGTCTAGACACACAGTTACTTTTACAGGCGATGAAATTGTTAAAGTTATTATTGATTTTATTATTGTCAAGAACACATTATTTTTTTATACATACAGCTTGCACTTATTAAAAGCTTGCTATAATAGGTCGCTTTATGTATATCAGTATTAAGGCTAGGAAGTGTTTATGTTGCTACACTGTAAATTTTCATATACAAGAAATGTCTGGTTGATTGATGTCAAAATGTTTACACAGCAGCTGTAGTTTGCCATTTTTATGGCTACAGGGAACGGTGGCATATGTCGCACAGCAGGCATGGATTCAGAACTTATCATTGCGTGACAACATTCTGTTTGGTGCACCATATGATGAACAGCGATATTGTGCTGTTATTGAGGCCTGTGCACTTCAACCAGACCTTGATATTCTACCTGCAGGCGATATGACTGAGATCGGTGAAAATGTATGTAAGAAGTACTTGCTACAGTTATAATGTAGGTCTGAGGTATTTCCGGAGTCAGTTATTGTAGTTGACATAAGCATGACCATGACTATACACTACAAACCTTTTTTTAGCTAATCTGAAAAACAATTTAATTTTTCTGAAGATAATGTGGCAATTTTATGTTTTTAATGAGAACAGGGCATCAATCTGAGTGGAGGTCAGAAACAGCGAGTAGCATTGGCTCGTGCTGTCTACCAGGACTGTGACATATATTTGCTGGATGATCCACTGAGTGCCGTTGATTCACATGTTGGACGCCAACTTTTTACTCAGGTCATTGGCAATGAAGGGCTGCTGGCTGGCAAGGTTTGTTTTATCACAGGCTGCATTTAATGCAATTTGCTGTGACCAATGTCATAATGCGTCACTCTGTGTCTCTGTCTTCTGTCTATCATGAGGCTGAGCTGTGCAAAATTTCTGAACAGGTCAAGATCCTGTTTGGATATAGACTCTAGGGGCCCCAAAACACATTGTATTTGATTGGGGGCCTGGTCCTTTTACAGCAAGGGTGAGATGATTGGGGGAAAGATTGGGCTGTGTATGAATGTGGGAAAATGTAAAACTGTGGTTTCAAATCATTGGAGAGATTATACGGAAATTGAAATTGGAGGCACATAGTCTAGGTGATTGATGACTTCTGCTGTCTAGGCAGAGATTGCCATGTAAGGATTGGTAAAGCTAACAGCATTTTGGAAGGTTGAAGCCAGTTTGGAAGACAAGCACATTAGTTTGGTACTCAAGTTTCAGGAAAGGATACTGGGCATTCTTGGAAGAACAGAGTCCGAAATGAAGAAGTCAGAGAGAAGACATCACTGCAGAGATTGCAAGTTATCATCAAGGAAAGAAGACTGAGATGGTTTGGGCACATCTTGCGGATGGACAGTGGCTGACTGCCGAAGCAAGTCATACATTTGGAGATGGAGACCACGAAATGAAGGCCGGGCAGACCAAGAAAGAATTGGATATTGATGCCATAGGACAAGATCTAAAGGAAATTGGCGTGTTGTGGGAGGAAGCATTTAAAGCATCATAGGTGTGTTGACAGAGGAGACTGGCGTCAATGTGCGGCTCAATGTGTCTTTGACACAGGATGAACCAAACACAGGAATTTTCAGCCTTGTTCACCAAATGGCGCCACTGGCCTTTGCCAAGTTACTTTGGCCTCCTGTTTGTGTAACTTTTGTCACAGCACTTGAAATGCAGACCCATGTCAACCAGTAATTGATGTGTAAAGTCTTGTTGTGCATGAGACAAGGTATAAAAAAGAACAGAGAGATCATTGTCATTCTTATCGTTAACTTGTAGGTATTGGCGTATATACTCGCATATAAGCTGACAATTTTTGGCCGAATTTTGACACTAAAGTTTTGGGGGTGGACTTATACACAGGTTAATCCACACAGCCAGAATCAACATTTAACATCACAGCTATCTCTCAGCGATGCTGGCTGTCTGTTTGCCACACATGGTATGGACTATAATGCCTGTATCACACAGTGTGATACAGGCATAATACCTTGCTGGGCGACCATACAGGCGACTGTGCGTGACCGTAAAGACCGTGCGAGCTGACCGTAGAAACCGTATGGGCAGTGTGATACAGGCATTAGTAGGCCACTAGGCCTATGTAAATTCGTGGGAGAGTGAGCGGTGGCAGTGTTCTTAACGAGCACCCACGGACTGCTGCAGCTGTATAGCAGTTGTCAGTCACTGTAACTTGACACTATTCCAACCACTCCGACCTGCAACACTGGTCATTCAGCCAAGGCCATGCACAAGCTGTCGGTTGACAGGCATGGTTGTGTGCAATAAAGTAAACTTAAAGCGCACTGCATGCTACTGTAATCGTGCTTGTGAACTTGTTGACACTCATGCATTATAAAGGCACTGGTCTAGGGTAATCATTCATTGCTAATTTTCCTGATTGGCTTATACGCGAGTCACTAATGTTTGCTCGATTTTTCGCCGCGAGAATGGGGGGTCAGCTTATACACGGGACGGCTTATGCACGAGTATATACAGTATAATTGTCAACATACACATATGATTCTACGTTATCATTTTTATCAAAGTTTTCAAATTCTGGTCATGCACTGATACACTATTCAGTGCACTAGCTCCATATCCGTGGTCTCAAGAGTCTAAGTTGGTGTCTGGCTGAGGGCTACTGAAATGGAGATCGGTGCTGCTCAGTGGGCCACGTGGCTGGAAAGGACTTTAGTTTTTTACTTTTATTTCTGTCTTTATCGGCATCATAATTAGCATTGTCGCTGATGTTTGCATAAACAGACAAGGCTGTTGGTGACACATGCCATACACTGGCTGCCTAGTGTCGACTCAGTCGTTGTCATGAAAAATGGTTCTATATCCCAGACTGGCTCATACGGTGACCTGTTGTCCCACGACACAGCCTTTGCACGGTTTCTGAAAACTCATCTCACACAAGATGACAGTGCCACCGAGACCGATCAAGAGAGTGAGTAGTTTTGCATTTGTACATTTCCTTGTTACAGACAAATGTTTTAAATTTCAGTTCAGTCAGTTTTCATCAGCATGTAAGATGGCAGAGTTTATATTGGGTACGTGGCCTTTGTAACAAGTTTCATTGATTTATTGCCTGTAGAAAGTTATCAGTGTGTAAGTCAGAAAAAGTAATTTTCATCAAGTTTCATGTTTTTGATTGGCAAATGTTATTGAAATTGGGCACAGTGATATAACTAGTTGTCTGAGATATTGTATAAAGGATTCTCTTGGAACCAGGGTTTCCAGTTTGCATCTTGTGATTCTGTGGCTGCCATTGGCTATTTCTGCTCTCTGGAGCAATATGCAAAACACTATTTTTTTATGAAAGTGTGAACTGTTTGCAATATGGACTGTGCAGTTCAAGATATCCAGTCGACAATGCTGAGGCAGCTCAGTACCGTGGTGAAGGATGAAATCAGCGAGATGCCAGACCCTGATGTTATCTCACAGTCACCACGACAGTCACAATTGAAGTACAGTTTATTGTGTGTTGTAATGCTTGCTTTGCTTCTTGTCGTTATTGTTTTATATGTATTTTGATTTTATACTGACTGTTCTGGCTTGATGAAAATGCATTATAAAAATATTTATTAAAATAAATTGCACTCAGTCAGTACTGCATGTGATAATTGATGCATTTTTATGATGATGAACAAAAATTCGAACATTTTAAAAGATTTCATAACTTTGTATACAAATTATGAAGTTGTGAGTGATGTAATTTTCTATGTTTTATATGTCAGTTTAAGAAGATATAGGAACTTGTTTTGCTGTGTTGTATTATCGTAATAGTCTTGCGACTAATTGGTTAAGAATAGTAATTAGCTATGTGGTCCATGGAAATTGGTTAGTATTTTGATGTATAGTGTAGTACTTGTACTGAGACTTATGCAAATATGTGACTTAAAACATTGTGGCCAGTGCAACAGACTGCTTGGATTGCACTTGTTTTTAAAATGATGTGTGATTTGTTATTTGACTGACTGACCTTTGGCATGAGTTAGAAATATGTCGTTTTATGCAAGCAGCTCTAGAACACGTCTTTTGTCAAATCGGTCCATCAGTGCCACGTCACATGTGGAAACATTACCAGATGTTGTGCCTGACCACAGTCAACTCATTGAGGAAGAGAATACGGAAGTTGGAGCGGTCTGCATCTTTGTTTTCATTACAAACTCCACAGCCAGTTTGCTATATTGTTTGCTGCTATTTAATATTTTACTTTTGGTACATGGTGTGGTGTATTTGTGAATTTTTTGTTTTCAAAATCGACAACTTCAGTTGTCTTACATTTTTTTTTAACACTGTAAGTATTATTGTGTGAACTTTGCTGCTCAAGTTTGTTATGTAGAATAGTTTAGCAGTGTATATGAAGCTTATTAATAGATTAAACATGCTTTGCATTTAAATGACCGTTTGAGCAATGATTTTTACTTAACCTAACATTTGACTGTATTTCAGTTTTTGTCGTATGTGCTTGGTGCTGAAGTTATAATTGTTTAGATTTCTTGTAGGTGAGATGGTCAATCTACTTTGCTTACTGCCGTGCTCTTGGCCTATTCATGTTGTTCTTGCTGCTGGTTGCATTTTTGCTGTTCGGAATTTCTTCGGTTTTATCAAGTTTGTGGTTAACGCAGTGGACTGAGGATTCAGTACTGCAGAATGCATCGCTGGCTAATACTTCAGTATATTTGCATCACAGAGATGTGTACCTTGGTGTCTACGGAGGTTTTGGAGTATTGCAAGGTGCGTGATTAGACTGTTTGGTTGTATCAGGATGTCAGTTTTTTCAATTAAAATTTTTGTTTTATGTATTGTACATAGATGACAGAGATGAAAATTAATTATTTTGATGTTTTAGACAGTAACAAAAATTAGCTTGCAGAGTGATTTCCAAATGGTCTTTGTATTTCGTTACTGAACATTGGTCTGTAGTTTGCCACATACACTGACAACTGATTTGGCAAGGCATGTCTGTGATATGGGTCTAGATGGTTGTAAAGTGCTTTCATAAAGATTATGTGTGACTAAAATAGCTTAATTCTTTTTGTCTAGAGACGTGTTACATATCTGTGTCTGATGAAAAGAAGTTAAAATTTGGTATACATAAGAAATTTACATACATACGTAGACATTTTAAAAGTTTTCTAAGTAAAAACCTCAAGGACCTTCAGTATAGATGATGTTGTTTGTCAAAAGCCAATCAGAGTGTTTGTTGTCATTCGTAGCGCTGTTTCTGCTGATCTACGCTGCAATGCTAGCAAACAGATCTGTTGCAGCATCCCGCGTTCTTCATCATGGCATGCTGTCAGCTGTCCTTCGTGCACCACTTACATTCTTTGAGACCACACCAGCCGGGCGAATTCTAAATCGGTTTTCTCGTGACATTGAAACTGTTGACACTCTGCTGCCGGAGCTGATGGAGTCATGGCTTGTATCAGCATTTGATGTTTTAGCAACCATTGCCATTCTTCTCTATTCAACACCCATCTTCCTAGCCATTGCTGTTCCTCTCTCTGTACTCTACTATTTTGCACAGGTAGCCACATTTGGAGATATGTAGTGGAACCTCGTCGGATCTAATATTATAATTATAATTAGTAAAACTAGTCCATATGTTAGAAATTATTAGTGTAGTGTCGGTGTTTTTCTTCTTGCAGGAAAGCTAATGATGCTGCTTGCTAACCAAATCTTTTGAAGTCTTGGTCACATTGTCATAAGTCATACGTGGCTGTTACATTGTTTTCAGCAGTCAAATACCAGTTAGCTATCAGTACTTTGCTATTGTTCATTGATAAGCATTGTGAAGTTCATAAGCAGCTTGTATACATTGTTTGTATGTAACGTCTGTTGTGTGATAGAAAGTCTATGTGCCTACATCACGTCAGCTGCGTCGTCTGGAGTCGAAGACTCGGTCTCCAATCTACGTTCATTTTAACGAAACCATTAACGGTGCCAGCACAATTCGTGCCTTTGCATCGCAGTCACGCTTCATTAGTTATAATCACGACCGGGTTGACTGCAATCTGGTTTACTTCTATGCCAACATTGCTGCAAATAGGTGACACTTACTCTGCATTTTTTACTTTTATGACTCTTTGTATGTGCTTAGTTCCAGACCCAGTGCACATTTACCCTTGGTCAGGAAAGTATGTAGTTGGTATTGCATGGGTTTCTGCATCTCAGCTGTATGGCCATAGGCATATTGTTGTCAACAGCATCCCTCTGTCTGTCTGTCTGTTCGTTCATCTGGAGTGCCTTATCAGTGACTAGCTATTCTGCATGTGCAGTCTCCATCCCCTCCACCCTCCCCATTTTCCCCCCA
>Ga0126335_1001723_pt1 | contig 12559 bp, 6 predicted proteins | sample OlaspJWI45metaG_FD_108409 | JGI IMG/M metagenome (GOLD analysis project Ga0126335, IMG submission 108409) | Marine gutless worms symbiont microbial communities from Oahu, Hawaii - Olavius sp. 1 OAHU.JWI-45 metaG | ecosystem: Host-associated > Annelida > Digestive system > Unclassified | place...
ACTAATTACTGTTGTGATACGACATTACGCGTTTTAGATACACACAATTGGCTGTTTTGCTGATCTTCGGCAGCATCTAACTCTGTCAATCCTGGCTAATTTTCAAAATGGAGACCAGCAAAAGACGTCAAATACCGACGACGAACGCGTGTGCAAATTTCAGCTTCAGAGGCTTTCGCAAAAAGAAAAAAATTCACGCTTTTTCGTAGTTTTCGTGAGTACTTCCGTCACGCTGAGAGAAACTACTTCCGTCACGCCGATAAACTACACACTAGTCAGCAGCGGCAACCACATACAAAACATACAAATAGTACGCGCACACACGCGCGATTTTACTTTGGCCGCAGCCGGCCGGGCCTTCGGCCTGGACTGGGCTGCGCCCGGTATAAGCTGTATAAAAACATCCTTCTACCACAGTCCGAGCCAAATTCTTTAGTGAACGAATTGTTAGTGTGTGGAATAACTTACCGGACATTATATAAATCTTTATTCACCGAACATACGGTAGTATCCAAAAACACAGCAACATTGTTGACTTTAGTACGCTTACTAGCTTTATTCGCACCATCAAAACTGTAGATTTGTCTGCACATCTCAGGTATTGTTAGCAATTACTAGTTTTACTGTGTTTTTAGTGTGTTTATTATTGTCATTTTTAGGGGCAGATGTTATGCCTTTCTTTATCCATTAGGGCAGTTTTTAGAGCACTTTGTGCCTTTCTGTCCTGTTCTCGTGTACATTTTATATTCGCTTATTGTACTGTTTTAATGAACGAATAAAATTTGATGATGATGATGATCCTGACCTCCCCTTGCTTACTGCACTATTTTTGTCGTACTATCCGGTGAGAGCGTTGATTTACATATTTGCATATGTATTTGTACCAGTCATTGTTTGTACCTGTGTACGCATACGCCGCGCACTGCCGTCGCTGCACCGCAATCGCCAGCCGCCGACTCGCCGACACAGTTTCACCCGTTTGCTGTCGTGTGACTGTGGGTCACATGACCGCCGCTGTGTTCAATAGGTGGGATAGATAGATAAATAGATAGATCTTTATTAAAACAATTGACAGAACGAGCTGCAGACCGTGATAGCGCAACACTCGAAGCGCGTAATTTGTCTGAGCACTGGACGTCACGAGTTGCTGAACGTGTTGAGTGACGTCGTCTGCAAAGACCACGCCCAGCATCCTCAGACTGCGGCAGCGCACGATGCCCGGCAGTTGAGCCGGCTCGGCAGCACGCCGTCGCCTCTTCCTGCTGTCTGTAAAAACAACTTCACACGACTTGTCACTGTTCCGATTGGCTCAATTCTGTATGTTGGCGACTTCGATGTGATGAGAGGCTACATTGGAAGCTGGCATAATGAGATAAAATTCGTCAGCACATTTACATAAAAAAATTTCCAGAAACAGCGGCGGCGAGATCTCCTGCTGTAACGACATAGGCGGCAGGTCCGATGGTGAATCCCTGAATAATACTGGCGGTGATGTCAAGCAGGGATGCCTGTTGATCGTGAAATAGATTGCAGTGAGAGTGGTTGTAGAAGTCGGACAGCCAGTTGTAAATACGGTTGGGAAGGTCAAGCTGTGCGAGTATATGGAGCAGTGATGAATGGCATACAGTATCGAACGCCTTAGAGAAGTCTAGAGAAGGCGCGATTTCTGGTCACTTCTCAAGTCATACGTGGTTGAATAAAAATCGACAGTGCTGTGAATTTTGGAGAGAAGTCGCGCTCGGTGTTTATGCAGTGTGGGCTGTAAGTGATACGACTGACAAAGACCGTGAGTCGATCTGCTCTGCTGTTCGCCACACGGCGACATTGCCGAGAGCTGTCTGACAAACGATACGCTCACCACAGACAGTGCGAGTTCCGGTTGGTACGACGACTGACAATGGCCGTCACCGACCGTTCGCCGCCTGTCCTACGACGCCAGCAGTCCGTTCCGTCGGTGCCGTCTACTCCGTTCGTTCACTGCTGCCGGTCCGACGCTCTGGAACAGTCTGCCACACGACATGACTGACGGTGTGTCACTGACATCATTCTGCCGGAAACTGAAAACTTTTTTGTTTTCTATATCATTTCCATGACTACTTTCTTTCTTTTTAGTGGTCCTTGAGGTCTTTACTTAAGCCACTTTAAAAATTTCTTATGTATGTATGTATGTAGGCCTATGTAGGCTTACTCCGTGCACCAACTTGCGCACCGCTTGCTGCTGCAGCCGCTAGTTACTTGGTGACATGCATTCTCGTTCCTTATATTATGTTATAGATCCACGTTTTCCTATTGCGCCTGTTTGTATATTTCCTAGACACTGTATTGAGCCATAATTACTGTATTGTACCTGTTATTAAGCGATATTCTGTTTTTCAAAGATGTCTACTATTTTTTCCAATTTCCACTCAGGCTCACAGCTGAGTGAATCAGTAGGCGAAAGTGTGACCTCTGACATAACTCCAGCAGACGTCAAATTTTAACCAACAATTCGACATCTAATCGCAACAAATCACTAAATTTCAGTGAAATCGGCCAACGTCTGCAAAATTACAGCAAGTTTAGCGAGGTTACCCGTAAACATGAAGTGTCCTCTATTGTTCACTACAGACATGTGACTGTGAAGTGCAAAAGTCAAACATATTTAAAGTCTGTGTTAAAAAATATTCTTCACGTGCTCAAATGCAAGCTTGAAGATGTGAACGCCACTGCCTAACTGCTTCATCGATGATCAATTGATCATCTGGTTGAAATTTTTCCACTCTTCGATCAGGCGTGACTTCCGCTGGGCGACGTCATGAATCCGACTGCAGTACACACGCTCCTGCAGCTTCCTTCCAGATCCGGTCAGCCAACTGTCTACATGTAGACATGTCTACTGGGCTAAAGTCAAGACAATTGGCTGGCCACTGGCCAGGGAGTTGAAGCCTGGTGGTTCACGCGGCTTTCACACGCCCTACGGGCAGCAGAGCATTGTCCTGGCAGCAAAGGTCACTTCACAAACTAACGTGACGGAAACTGGTCTATTTTGCTGTCGATAATCTTAAAGATTGATAGCTCCATTGCTATTGAATATTTTCTAACGAAATTTTGTGCACATAATTTTGTTAGGATGCGTTGAGATGCGTTGAGATTTCTATCCAATGTTGCCTGTGGTTGACTTTTTTCCTGGACAGTGTAGAACGGCTGGGCTACAATCTGGTGAAGGTCGCATGATAATCGACTCAGTCGTTTGGCACAATGCATCAACGTAACAGACGCACAGACAGACAGACAGACACAGACACATCGCCATAGCAAAGCCGCCACAACTCACTGGCGTCGGGCGGCAATGACGTTTGCGTTGCAATTTCATTCGCTTGGTGGCAGCACGCATCAGTAGCTACAGCAATCTTATCTATTCACGATTCACGAATCACAATGTACGTTTATTACGCTTATAAAATAAACAATAATGATTATCCAAGTATGGAAGTTCGCAGGCACGCTGTGTTGAATTTAGGCGCCCCATAAGCACGGACGTCCAATTAGCACCTTAAACTTAAAATTGCTAAACTGGATTATGCAATGTTACGTTTGACGCCAACAATAGTTTTAAATTTACACTCACCAGATGGCAGTATACGTTTTACTTCGTTCACAGAATTTAGCCATGCAGCATTTTCAAGCTATAGGCCTATTTTGTGTAACTTGAGGCCTATACATTAATTTGTGCTTCGTTAAGCCTAAAATAACTCAATGCCGTATACGCTAAATATTGCCATAGGCCTAAGCTATTATTAGGCCGCATCGAATAGGCTACAGCCTTCATGAGGTGCGGACTACTGCGATCGATGAGCCCAGCGTTTGTCACTGTCAGTCTCTCAGTCTGCATGTCTGCCACGGGCGCGGCTGTGCAAAAACGGCTGAACGGATCGACGTTCTGTTTAAGGTGGAGACTACTGGTGACCCAAGAAACATTCTACTAGATGGGGTCCCCGTTTCCTTGGAGAGTGGGAGGGGTTCGATGCAGCATTTGCAAAATTACTTTGATCTTAGACCTATGCCTATTATCAGTCAGGCTGTTATTCTGGCTAGCCAATAGCAAAGTAGCCTATAAACCTATTTTAGACGACATGACTATGAACGCTTTTTGTAAAATAAATTGGCATCGGCAAAAATGTCAATGTGAATTTATATAAGAAAACTTAGTAGCCTACGTAATCGAAAAACCCTCTAATGCGTTGTATGCTTCAGTATATACGCAACAAACAGAAACGTCATCAGATGTAGGCTAGTCTGAACGCGTCTTTGTTCTAGTAGTCTGACAGTGAGTTCATCGCCGCCGGCCAAGCAACACAGAGAAAACCAATGAACTTGACCGGTAGCGTTGATACATGTATGTTTGTCGCTAGTTCTAGGCTGTTTAATTTATCCGAATTTGTCATGAACAAATGAATGAACGAGCCGATGAATAATTTCTGTTTTATTAACAAACACGCAAACGCACACCATGTTCATGGAAAAAACGCACAAATTTAATCAGCATTTTTTATTAAGAACAAAGTAATTTTGTAGAAGAACGAGAAATTGCCCGATAAATCAATCCTAATTGACTCCTAAGTTCCTAACACGAAATACAAAAATCACATTAAAACAATTTACGAAGCAATAACACTTGCAGTCCATTATATACGGAAACACAAAAATAAATAAACCGTTACGTCAACTGATCACTGCGGAGATGCCCACGGGTCCATTTTTCTGACCCGACTTGACCCTACCAACCCTAGATAACGCCAAAAGTTAAATTTTTAAAATATAAGCAAAATATAGTATTAATATTTCCCAAAAGAGTAAATTTATATTCAACAATGTAAACGTAACATACATCATTAAGAAGGCAAGACGAAAAAAAGCAAAATTAAGCATTGTGAAATGGGAAGCTGTAATTGTGGATTAACACGAACAAGTCTGCATCACATAAGTGGAAAAACTAATTTCTAAAATTTTCACCCCGGCCTGAGCTAACAAAATTTCCAAAAATCTCGACCCTGCCAGATCCGACCCGACCAGCGGATAGACCAAACCCGTGAAAATCACTGGAACAGTGAGTTTTGATTTAAGCAGCAAAATAGTAAATTAAATAGCATAATTTATTTCTTTTTTCTCATTATTCCGTACTATACCTTTCATGGTGGAATAAAAATAAATAATAGCAAACATTTTTTTCGAAAAAAGCTATGCTATGAAACTTGTATATAATTATATATTCAGAGAGAGAAACAGTTATTGCAATGGTTACACCTTAAACGTCGTCAAAAACATACTGCTAAAACTTGCATAAAATATTGTCAATAGCTTTCATAATATCGATGCAACAATACGCTGATTCGCCTATACAGTTACTACATATTCAGCCTACTTTAATTCACTTCAATATAATTAATAGCAACTGATAAAATTCATAAATAACGAAAATAATATATAGTATTATGCTTAAAAGCTTATAGACGTGTAGAATGTTACTGCTCGAATTATAGGCCTATACTGAAAGAATTGGCAAAGTTCTGTGGTAACAAATTGCGTACATAAACGACGAAGGCCCATGGAAGGGTATTTTGTATGCGATAATCCTCGGTATGGGGCATGCGAAGTGGTCTGCAGTTGATGTAAAAGACGGATCGGCCCTATCTCTGTTGGTCACCCGCCGTTTCGGCCGTAGTGTCACAGGCGCGGCGGCCCCATGCCGAACGAAGGCGGTCGCGCAACCTTCAACCCTCCGGCCGACGGGTGTAATAAACCAAGCCCGATATTACCGCTTTTGATCCGGTCTGACAGTGATGTATGGGGTCCCGTGTGTCTGGCTGCAGTTGCACGATTATTTCAGTCGGGAACTACTTTCTGTCGACCGCAGTGATAGGGTGGCGGCGGTTATGTGGTCGGGATGGGGTGGCTTAGCCGCCCGCTGCAAAAGGCCCCGCCCCCAGTGACCAGGGCACGCCTCCCGGTAAGGTTAGGTTGGACTCGTCCGGCTCAGGGGGTGACCACTGACAGTCTCTAGGCCTATATGCTAAGGCTTGCAATTTTGTAGCAATAGCATGCAGTCAGCAACGCGATCAAGAAGACAGGACATCGAGCGGTAACAACTAAAACATCTGGCCAATGTAATTTGGCGATGGCCGCATCAAATCCGTGAAAGAATCGGGACCCCTCCCTATCTAGTACAATGTTTCGTGTGTCTCCAAGAGTCTCCACCCCAATAAGGACCTTGATCCGTTCAGTCGTGTTTGCAGTGCACAGCAAAGTCGCGTGAAGCCGCGTGACAGACTGACAGACGTCGGGAACATTGATCGCAATAGTCTGCAGTCTACAGACATCTTCAAATGATAGTCACTAATGTCAGTCTGCCGCATGCGCTTGCATGTTACAGCCATGCAATCGTTGTCCGAAAATCGTGACATAACACACGACAATGAGAGACTTCAACTTACGTGCTTAAATAACATTTATTTATCAGTTTTTGACAAACATTATCGTCTTTGCGAACTGCATTGTTTTCGAAAGAAACATTATTTTGTACATGCAGAAAACCCTTTGCTGTTATTTAAAAAATAATATTATTACCAGAGAAAAATACTCGAACGCATTAATAACATGGCAAAAAACGCACACGAGCAAATTTATCAAAAAATGTATAAAATAAAAATTGAGTAGCCGACAGTGTGCATGAGTTGCCAGGCGTGCAGGAACGTTTTAATTACCGCAGAACAATTCATCTTTGTCTGCTGTCGGCGACTGACACTACAGCAGTAAAGACTCGATGATAAATTGCAGCAAAACACTTGACGACAATTTCACGCATCTCTACCTTATGTGAGACAGTACAATTGCCATGTCATGAACGCATTTAGCGCAATTTTCTGTATATAACAACTCGCATTTCAGACATCTTTATTCACAAAATACATGGTAGCAAAAATAAGTAAACCAAAAAATAAACAACAGAATATCACAGAATCGTCATTGACAAGCGTACATACAAAAGGACGCGGACAAAAGCAATATGGTTACAAAGCAGTCTGATGTAAACATATAAAAACTCAGCTCAAATTTCTTTACACGCTTGACTCAGAATGCACTGGGCAAAGAGAAGCCAAAGAAATCTAACAATACTTAACAGTTTCGCGTCAAGCCTATTGTGCATGTAAATTTTATAGTTTTTAAACGGTTTTACATTCCACTCAACACATAACCTGTCATTTCAGAAACGAGTCTTTACATGACAGTTATATATATATATATAACTGCTAGTCTGCTACTGGCTACCTACGACCATGCACACGCTGCAGCGATCTATTAGTCAGAGTCGTAATAGCCATCGGCAGCAATCGTGTGTCGGTAACATCTAAGCGACTGTCTGGTCATGTCTTGTGCTGGTTTTACGGCCGTTGATGTCTGTCATTAAATGTACAAAGTACACAAAATATATTAACATCACATTGCATCCAAATCTTAATTGTTCAGGTCATCGATCATATTTATTTGCAGTCACTACAAAACATTTAGAAAAATGTATAGGTAAAATCGAACAGCATAATTGTGTGTTTTTTGTCTTAAAAGACATAAATTTTTTAATATGCTGACTCGTAGTCATAGAAGCATATATACTACAGACGATTTTTACAATTTTCTTTTATTATTGCAAAAATTAAATGTAGTTTGCGGACAATTTTTAACATCTAAACCGAAACAAAAAGTGTTTTGTGAAAACATTTTGCTTCAACCCTACACTGCAGTAATATGTCATCTTTTAAATAGACATGTCGCCATGAATAACCATAGTAAAACAAGCGGCCAAAGTGATTTCAGAAAGGCTGCACCGAATGACCCTGTACACACTGCACGCGCCGCTGAGTTGAGCCGCGTGACAGACAGACTGACAGACAGACATCGCGATCATCATTAACAAAAGTCTGCATCTCATGCATTCGATGCACCCTAAAAACAACAGAAAGAAACAAAGGAAACTGCAGGGCTATTATAAAGCATAGCACACATTAACGACAATATAATATAAAGCAATATTGTTTCATTTTTGTCGCAATTATATATGAGGGCTTAAAAAATAGAAATTCACGCCGACGTCGATTGAAAGCTGCATGCTGTAACGTCAGCCTCGTCGTGCACATGCCGCTGTGACACATAATGTGCATTGCTTCAGACAGACAGAATAGGAAGCGTGCAGCGTGAATGCCACGTAAACCAATCACAATTACATTAGTGCATTGGTCGGTCGGGCCAGGGTTATATGACGTCATCTCGGTCCCGTCCTTATTGCACCGCGTCTTTCCGATCACGTGATGTCGTCTATGAAGAACTGTAATAAGCTTGTCACCACAGTTTACCTACAAAATCCACAACCAAAAATTGGAGTAGCCGTAATAAAACATGCACAGATGAGACTCAAAAATAACTGATTTATGTGCATAGAACAAAAAAACAATGGCTAAAGTGATTTAGCGAGGGCCGCATCGAAAATATATTTTTCCTTGGGTTCCCAAGAGTCTCTACCTGAAACAGGATCTCGATCCGTTCAGCCGTGTTTGTACAGCGAAGCCGCATGACAGACAGACAGACAGACGCCGGGATCATTGATCGCAATAGCCCGTAGCTCATGTTCGAAGCGGATTAAAAAGAAAAAAGTCTATGCGTCAAGCAAAACAATCGTCGGCGCTGCATGTGCGAGTGTGGAGTTTGTACTGTGCAGTTGATATAGACCATCGTTGCACATTGCTGCCGCCGCCTCAGCGCTGACTTGGCTATAAACAATGCCACAGTCACCCCACGCAAATGGATATAGACCATCGACGGTCGTCGAGCATCGACCGTCGGCCCTCGTGGTCACAGATGAGAGGGCGCGCAGGCAGCGACAGCGTCAGAATGTATGACGGAACGGTCACGTGGGTGACGCAACCGTACCGACACCGGCGGGCCCACGGAGCACCCTCCCCCGTGGGCCACTGGGGACCTTGCAGGACCAACTTGAAGCCATGTCCTGCGGCTAACAGGGGGTACGAAAGCCCACGGAGGACCCTATCGCGGCCTACGGTGCGGCTAAGGTCTGGGCCGACGACGAGACCCATCACACCGCACCGTCATCCGACTCTGCCTAAACTTAACCTCAAACCCATCACCAATCTTTGGACCCTTCAGCCCTAAACGGTGTTGCTGTGCCGCTCGAACCTTGGTCTTGGTCATGAAAAATGGTCTTGCTTAGAAACCTATCACTGCATGGTCCTATAACTCTAACCCCAAGTACCCAATCGTAGACCTACCTTCCCCTTTCCCTAACCCCACCCCAGCAGGCCTAGACCGTCCGTCGTCCGACTCTGTTCGTCGTCGTAACCGGTTTTCGCGTCAGTCGCGTCGCGATAATGTCGCCCCCGAGACCTCCATTTGCTAACCGCGCTCCGTGCCAGTCCGTCGGTCGGCCGGTCGGTGGCCAAACGAACGATATTTGTAATTTTCCGTTTTTATTGCAGCGAAGCGCGCAGAGGCGGCCATGGTGCGGCCGCGGGTCCACGAGGTTGGGCGGAGGTGCGTCACTCCCGCGACGCCACGTCCAATAACCTAACGCAAACTGGCATCGGCCTCGCCGGCTGGGATGGGAGTGGGGGGTAAAACTACACACTGGAAAGTGGGAAAGCCTTTTATTCTTCTCCTCCCATCCTCTCCCATCTCATTAGAAGTAAGTATAAAATAGTAAGTATAAATTTGTGCATGTTTGCACAGCAGTCCTTCATAGCCTAAACTGTCACGGAGTCGCTGATGTAGTGTTTCATAAGCTCTGTAGAATACTTGCAGTTTTCAAGAGCACGCAGAGCTGAGTCAAAGTCATGAATTAACCGCGGTAGTGCATGAGTTCACCGGGCTTGCAGTGGCCAGAAACAGCGAAGCATTTTAGCTTATATACATCTCTTTTTTCAGTATAGGTTTTTCCCAAACCAATTATTTCCTATAGAATTAGGCTTAATTTATTTAGTTACGAGGGAGCTTACGTCTGGGCCCGGGAAGGAGCTATGATTGAAAAAAATCATTTTTTGTGCATTTTCTGCTCAAAAACTCATCCGGTATACATGGTTTTATGAAACTCTGTGTATGAGAATCAAAAAGTGTAGGGGGGCGCATGATATGTAGCCCTGTTTTCTCTAAAAGTGGGTGTCGTGTGCATTGTGCCCCGTACCCCCCGCGACGGCATCAGACGAAAATGACTACGGACAAGGGCGCCGTCTGGCGTGGCACTGGGGAACTAGCGGACCACATCACGCACAAACGAACGAAATTGTGTCGACGCTGTAGCGAGGAGTGGTCGACGGGTCGGTCAGCCGGGGGTTATCGGGGCGTCGATCGATGGATAGAGAAGTGCATGCAGCCACACTAGTGACTCGATGATTGTGATTGCCGGGAGAACGAAATACACGTCCCGTTGCAAGACACGATATAACAGTTTTCCAAAAAGTGAGAACTCTGTTCGTTTGGGCTGTAACTAATAACACTGTGTCCCAATAACCGGACATTCTGTTTTGTCGGCACTAAAATAACTTTGTTAAAAATTAACCGATTTTTATTAAGATGTGGCGGAAGGTACCGATACGTTTTACGTTTCATTCGTGCAAGATTTTATACAATTTAGATTTGTCAAAGTTACAGGCAAAAGAGGGCCATGTTCTCACTTTTGGACCACATGTTGAATATGGGAACATTTATGGCATATTATTTACAAATATACATAATTATATGTTATTATGCTACCTTTACGGTGAATAAAGATGAATGAATATAGTAAATTTGTAGGCCCACGTCTGTGGTTGAAAGATTTATGTATGCACTTAACAGTGTAAAGTATATAAGCCAAACGAGATTACACAGTTTTTAGCGGAACTGTTTAACAAAGAAACCCACATTTCATATAGGTTCAAAAACTGAGTCATGAATAATAAAATGAAAAACGAACATGTTACAGTTCACGACTTGTTTTATGGTTATAGGACGGCAGACAAAATGTCAGAGACGAAAACTTTTCCTCTAATCTCAAACACCTCATGTCAGCCGTCGGGTGTCCAACTGCGAAGCTCATGCATCTGCTGAAGTGTGGCTAACGGCGCCTTGCCTTTAACAACTTGTCAGGACATGGAACAAGTTCATTATATGGCGACGCTTTAACACAAAAGACGCGTGGTGAATCCCTTGGCTATGAGGCAAACACGTCTCACATTGCCGGGTGAATTATTTGCCAATGTGACGCGCCCTTGTACTTCCTATGTTCGCATACAGTTAACAGCTCTATCCGTTTTAACAAAGGCACATAATGTTTACTTGTGTGTTTGCATTTCATCAGCTTCGTTCGTTTGCTGCCGTCATGGTAAATAAAGTTGTTCAATAGGCAAAAAAATGAGTAAACACAGAGGAAGTAATTAAAACACCAACAAGAATACTGGAAAGAAAGAAATTAACTTATATATCCAATCAGACTGTTGGTACATTGTTACTTTGTATGCTTTTAAAAATTATTTGTTAGTATCAAAATGTTGGAAAAGGAAAACGTATTAAGGAAATTTTGTCGTCGAATGCGTAGACTATATATTTTTGTCTAAATTTTTGCTTTCATTCTTTAATCTGTTTGCACTGCAGCGCAGTTATGTATGCGCGAATGCTACAACTCTGCGTCACGTCAGACATTAACTTCATTAAAGTTTTTTCATTATAGTGATTTTAAAAAGTGTTACGGTGTGTGGTCGCCCAGTTAACTGGAACGGCTGATAGGTATCTAGGAGTATACCTGGAAAGTTCCTTTACATTTAAGTGTTCTTTAGACGTGCATAAAGCCAAATTCTACAAGGCGTTTAACTGTATATTTGGAAAAATAAAACGCATTGCGTCAGAGGAGGTTATATTTGCGTTGATAAAAAGCAAATGCTTACCGATCTTATACTTTATGAGACTGAGGCATATTAATTCGGCAATGAAGCACTCCCTACAATTCGCACTTAACAGAGCTCTTTTTAAAATATTTGGTGCCCTGTCTAAAGACACGTACAAAGATATATGTAAATACTTCGGCATAATGCCTATGGGTGAGCAGATCTCTGCTCGTTAGAGAAAATTTTACTTAAGATATTGTGCATCAGAAAGCGCTGCAGTGTGTCATGCAATCTCTAAATTGAGTTAGTTGTATAGTATAACATTCTATAGCTAAAGATTGTTTTGGTCTGTACATTCACGTGTTTCCTACTTCGTCATGCTGTACATGTTGACTATTCATATTTATAGTTAAGTTATTTAATTTATTATTATTGTTTGTTTCATATATTTATATATATTAACTCATAGGTAGAAGCGTATAATGTAAAAAAAGAAGCAACAAACCAAAAATACACAAAATCTTAACTAATAATTTTATGTAGTGTCAGTTAGACGATGTACTGTCAAACTTTTCAGAACGCTTCTTTAAAATAACACTCGGCAGGTCAAACTGAAACATTTCACGACAGTAGGCAACGACAGAGATGTCACTCGTTCT
>Ga0126335_1001724_pt1 | contig 12557 bp, 11 predicted proteins | sample OlaspJWI45metaG_FD_108409 | JGI IMG/M metagenome (GOLD analysis project Ga0126335, IMG submission 108409) | Marine gutless worms symbiont microbial communities from Oahu, Hawaii - Olavius sp. 1 OAHU.JWI-45 metaG | ecosystem: Host-associated > Annelida > Digestive system > Unclassified | place...
AGGGGAGGGCTGGTGGAGATGTCTATACGAATTACTCGTGACACACATCGGTTCTAAGTGTTAGTATACTTTTTATTCGGCGACAATCAGCGGTTTCGTCACACTAAGGGCGGGTGACTAAAAAAGAAATAAACTCTCAGAGGCAAAAACATACAGCCTCCGGCAAAGTATTGCTGGCGGCTAAACAAGAGCACACTGAGACTCTGAGTGAGCTATGTTAAAGAACATGTGGTGCTATGTTGAGAGTTAAAATCCCGTCAAAATTTTTATATTAAACATGCCATATGCTCTCTCTTGCATTAAACACATTTTCGGCAAAATAATAAAATTATTAATTATTATAAAGATCCGATCACTAGGTTTACAGAAAGCTGACAGACAAACGAAGAAGCGGAAGTTGTTTTAATCGTTGGGCTATCGATAGGCTATTTACGAGCGTGCGTGTGCTGTGTGCTGACATTGCGTATTTGCGTTTTTGGAATTGTTTACGTTAACGACGGAGGCATTTACTAGGAATTTGCTCTAAAATTCATTGCAGTTACACAAGCAGTTAACAGTAAAATCGTTTAACGATGTAATACTCAGTTTTATTATGTCTTGTGAAACATGCATTATGTTTTTGTCGTTTATAGCTAGGACCTCGTTCGTCAATCGAACCCTTTTCATTATGACATCGGTGTAGCCTACATGTGCGGCACATCAGTGGACCAATGTGTAGATTGAATTTCGTAATATTTAGGCCATAGCAGTTAGGCCACATTAAAAAAATTGTGATCGTCCTTTTCTCGAGGAAGAGGTGGGTCGAGGGGGAGGAATTTATTTTAATAATTATTTTTACAGGCAAATTGGCATGAAGAATGAGTTAGTGGAACAACTAAATGCCTTGAAATCATGTCCTTTTAGCCCAGGTGTGATATGAAGTGAACAACAAGTGATGTCAATTGTGAAAATGCATGTACCGGTATTTATTATATGGTCATTTCGTGAGATTCAAAATGGTGCCTTCTCCGAATGGTTCCGAGTAAAACTCGGACGAATTTGGAAGACGCGAAACCCGGAGTCATTTAAGCGCAATTTTAACGGATTTAAAAACAATTTAACTTGAAAAATTTTTTTAAATGGGGTCGGAGCCGTTTTCGCGGGTCGGGCGGGGACGATCACCAGCTTTGTTTTATATGAGGCCTTATGGTTTGAGTTTATAAATTTATTATATTTCAGGGCATATGTTCCAAATGTAACTGTCACCAGGAATAATGCTGCATGTCGTTATGCTAACATTTTGTAGCATTGAAATAAAACTCATAGTAATTTGGTGCTTTGATGCTTTTAATGATTGATTTTTTGTTTCTGCTTGTATGCCATATATTACTTACATTTTCTGATCTTGACTACAAGAGGCACAGTTAGTTTGGGAAATATATAGATATATTGCATCTAAATTTTGTAATTAATTTGTGATATGGCTCGATATTTGAATTATTGATTGAACAATACTGTAAGGAGAGGAATACACAAGCATATTAAAATTCATTCTTTTTAAGGACACTTGAAATTGGATAATCTGGAGGATGACACTGTAACCACAGCCATAACAGCCTGTTGTTTCCCATTGCACCCTTCACATTTGTTTATATATATATTTTTTGTAAATATGTATTTTAGCAGTAATTGTTGCAACTGTTGTGATTGCTAGGAGTGGTAGACCTGGAAGTGGCATTGGTCGACCAGGCACGTCATCGCGACCCCCAGCAATGAAAGCCAGTGTTGGTGGTATGAGATGCACTGTCTTACATTATGTGTCTGCTGTTTGTTTGAATATATACACTATGTAAGTTCTAAGTAGGTGTTTTCATGAACTTGTCATTATTTTGTCTTTTAGTGTACACAGAAGTAAATTTTTTCCGAATAAAGTTACTAACGTAATGTATTTCCTGTTAAATTTTGTAGGTGCTGTCCCACAAGGAACAGCAACCCGACTGACCACAGCAGCGGTAATTCTAATAATTCGATTTTGTTGTATTTGTATAAATTTAAATACATTTGTCATAAATGAAGTGATACTTTACAATCTGAAAGTATGTGTGAGTTCATTAGTTTCTGTTTATGTTAGAAGTAACAGTAGCTGCATAGTGTTGCTTTCTTGTATCAGTATACTTGACATACATATGGCCTATCTGTTATTTAGCTAATATGTTTTGTTGTAGTGATTGTGTATTGATTAGATTTACAAGTGCAGTTAGTTTAAACTCTGCTTTTGTCAGGACAAGTTTATAAGTTTTTTGGAGTTTTACTACCTCACTAGATTTATTTTGTGTTGCATGCAGGCTCCGGGTACTGCTCGTCCAGGCTCCAGAGGTGGTGCTGGTGGAGGAATTGGTCAGTTATGTTGTATTTTACATTATTGATTATTGTTATTTATTATTATACGATATTATTACCATATATACTCTCCTATAGGCCATCCTGCACTCCCGCATATAAGCCGACCCCTATTCTCACGGCCACAAATCTAGCAAAAATTAGTGACTCACATATAAAATAAGCCGGTGACGAAAATCAGTGATGAACGAGTATCGTAGATCAGTTTCTTGATAACACCTGAGTGTCAACTAGTTCACAATGGCAACAAAAGCATGCTGTGTGCGACGTGCTTTACATGTTGCACACGAACATGCATGTCAGCTGACAGCCTGCATGGTCTGACTCTGAGAGTGGGAATGGTGTCAAGTTACAATGACTGACTTATATCGGGCGCAGCCCAGTCCAGGCCGAAGGCCCGGCCAGCTGCAGCCATAGTAAAATCGCGCGTGTGTGCGTGTACTGGGTTGCCGCCAGTGATTTGTATGTTTTGTATGTGGTTGCCACTGCTGACTAGTGTGTAGTTTAGAAATGTGACGGAAGTAGTTTCTCACTGTGATGGAAGTACTCACGAAAACTATGAAAAAGCGTGAAATTTTTCTTTTTGCGAAGGCCTCTGAAAATGAAATTTGCACACGCGTTCGTCGTCGATATTTGACATCTTTTGCTGGTCTCCATTTTGAAAATTAGTCAGGATTGACAGAGTTAGATGCTGCCGAAGATCGCCAAAACAGCCAATTGTCTGTATCTAAAATGCCGGAAACAAAACAGCCAATATTGCGACGAAGGAATAATTGGCCGTGAGTTAATGTCGTATCACAACAGTAATTAGTGCACTGCACAATCGACAGGTAAATAGTATTTCCACCTTATTCCAGCGCGTTGATTCATGTGTCCTCTCATCTCTACATCGCTTGCAATGAGCTCCACTCTCCGGGCGAGCACCTGGAGTTTAGGTTTCCTAATGGGTTATAATAACAATAATGGTTTTATTTGTATTGCAGCATGAATGCTGGATTACACAATATCTGCCACGCAGGACAGTACATATAATATAACACAAATCATCATATGAACATAACATACGCAGTTTAGCACAGTAATATACTTGACTGCTATGCAACAGCAGTAGCAGTCTGTGTGCGGTCGACCCCACCTGACACGAATGCATGGGAGTGTGAGTGAGCGGTGGGTCGCCACTCACTCACACTCCCATGCATTCTTGTAGACCTAGTGACCTGCTAATGGTCCATGCTGTGTGCTCAGTGCATCACAGAGAGATAGCTGTGATGCTGAATGTTGAGACTTCTCTGGATGTGTGGCATGACCTGCGTATAAGCCAACCCCGAAAGGTTTACCGTCAAAATTCAGCCAAAAATTGTCAACTTATACGCAAGTATATACCATATGATATTGTAGCGTGGGTGGTGTATAGATGAAAATATTTGTTATTTTAGTTAATATGTTAATTAGTATGCCTTCAGTGCTTTGATGCTGTTGGTTGGGCGGCAGGAAGGGCATCTGGTCTGTAAAAAACCTTGGGGTGTTTGTGGGGGTGGGGGTGCTGTTAGTCCGGTTGGGGTGGCGCCTACCCGGACTGTACCTCTGCCTCCATTATCTTCCCCTGCTCCATAAAAATCCAGAAGACAGGAGGTTGGGAAACCCAGCCTGAACGCAGCATAGCCCTATGCTAAGGCAGAAGGCAGACTGTTTCTTCTGGTACCGGTTTACCCGGGTTGTCCCGGAACAGAGGTTGTTAAACGGTTGTTGTTGTTGTTGTTGTTGTTGTTGTGTAGTTAGTATTTTACTTGTAACTGGGTACAGACTTATTCAGAAGTACTCTGTACAATGTGATTTTGTTATGTGTCCTATATTCATTTTATTGAATGACCACATCATGTAGGAATCGTTTGACATTTGGTAAGATTTGACTTGAACATGCGAAGCTTAAATAATTTGTACATTTAGTAAAAGCACACTGGTAATTAAATCAGCTGTGGCATTTCGATGAATATCCTTTTTTGTGCATTAAAAAATTTTTAGCATGAATCTTCCAGTTACTGATTGTTATTCAATATTCATGTAATTATGCAGATAATGTAGACATTATGTACTCGCTGTACAAGTGGCACTATATAGCAAAATATTGAACTGAAAATGTACTTTTATAAATGTTATTCTGTAACTGAGAAAGTAAGTCTGAAGTCTTTATTTGCATGATATAAAGGAAATGAAGGTGTTTTTTGATCTGTGAAAAATAGAATAATTTGTTGATGATAATATTTTTTTAGGATGCCAGTCTGTTAAAACATTGTCAATAGTGCTATAATTTGATTTGTATTGGTATGTTATGTATGTGACAGCATTGTCAACACAGCTGCAAGTGACTGACAGACCAGTCACTCAGCAAGGGCTTGGTGGACCAAAAACAGCCGGAGTGCGAGGTGGTGCTGACATTATTATTACCACTACTGTTATTGTCATCATCATTATTATTAAGCTCATATTTGAATGATGTTATCGACATTATTAGTTGCATGTTGATATGTTGCTGTAAAAAAGCCTATTCGTGTCAGAGTCACTAACAAATGCAGTTGTTTAGTATTGTTAGGAACTATAGATAGCCTGCATACGGCACAAAATAATGAGGCTAAATGGCACGGTGCAGTACGTTGCCATTCTGTAAACAAATTCTGTTTTGTTATGTGTACTTGAAAAATTAGGCAGAAAATGCAAATAATTTAAGTTTAATGAATGAGTTTCGGCTGATATAAGAACTGAGAAAATGTTGTCAATCGTAGTGACAGGATGTTACTTATTATAGCGTGAAGAAATGCGATCTAGTTGACGATGTTAAAATTGACCGCCGGTACGTTGTATGTGTGGGACATGGCCGCCGTTCCCCAAATTGGAGTTTTAAATGAATCATATTTGGACCATTCCACACATTTGGGAGCCAATTCTCTACATACCCACCAAATTTCATGAAAATTTTTGATCTGGGGCAGATATATGCTACCAAAATGCCGATACATTGCATGTATGGTGGATTGCTGCCATCTGCCAAATTGGATTTGCGAAGGAAACGTGTTTAGATATTTCACACTTTGATGGAGCTCATTACCTACATACCCATTAAATTTCATGAAAATATCTATTGGGGGCAGGGATATGGCCCCAAAACAGTCCCTCTGGTGGTGGAATTTTACTTCCGGTTCCAATTTTGACAAGTGTCATCTTTTGGGAACCTTCCTGTGTATGATCCTACAAAATTTCAAGAAAATCGCTCAATGCATGGCTGAGTATATGCAATTCTACTTTTTTTATACCTACTTTTAAACCTACATTGCCAACGGCACAACGACACAGTGCGGTGATGAGGCCATCTATAAGAGTTTGAGCCTCCATTGTTATTTTTTGTCTTGGAGTCAGAACCACTATCGTTAGCAGCGATAGTGGATTCGTGGACTGATTTTCATAGTGTTGGGAATAATGACTATGAATTTGATGTAGTATTACTGGCACATTGCTTTTAATTAATGTTATCTATGTTTGTTGCAGCTGGGTCACAGAGACAAGTTCAAGACAAAACATTCTTCCTTGGCATGCTGAGGTTTTATTTTCACACTGTTGCTTTTATGCAGAAAGAAATTTTATGTTTGTTGACATTTGCAATATGACTAGAAACTCCATAATATGAGCTCGCATTGACGAAGCTCAGATATACTTCGTAAAGAGAGGCCTAGTACTCTTATGAGGTACGCAAAATCCTCAGAGTTTTTTATGACCTTCAATCCAACCTGGGATGTGCATTGGGCCAAACTGTTTTGTGGCCTCAGTGCTAGGCAGCTGCAAGGCTGCCTGCTCCTAGGTAAGGTAAGGTAAGGTAAGGTAAGGACATTTGCAATGATTCGAAGCTTTTATCAGCATTTTTGTCATACCACATAGATCTTGTTTTTGTGCTTGCACAGGACAAAAGTCAATGAACTTTCAAGTGAAATTGGCCGATTTCGAACCGAAATTGACACTGTTACACAGGATCAGTCAAGCTATGTGTCATATGAAAAGCGGTATGTGATGCTTTGTAGATTGACATGTCTTCGTGTGCATTGTTTGTTTTGACTGTTATTATGTGTTTGGTGTATTGTGACATAGTGGAGCTACAGACTGAAGCATGTAGCAGAGATATGCAGTTTCAAGACTAGGTGCAATGGCTGAAAGTGTTGGTGACCAATGAATTGTACTATACTGTGGTGATGTGTTAATATAGATTTATAGTTGAACTGTTTAAAAATTGGAATTGTTCGGTTAATGAAATAGTGTATATTTCCTTATAGATATGAGTGATGTGTTGTAATATAGTATCATGTATTAAAATATGTTTTATTGTTTAATTCTATTGCTAATATTAGCTATTTATGTCGCTACTTTGATTTCTCGTACTTTGCATAATGTTGCTTGTTAGAGCTGAATTATTGGCACAGGAGCTTAAGGAGCTGCAAGCTGAACTTGGAGATTATAACACGGTACTGTCAACAGTTCTCATTTACCTGCGCTTTGGCAGTTTCTTCTTTGCTGTTCTGGTCTTAGACGTGGTCATATCTTTATACTTTGATCTTGCTTTTTATGCTGAGAAAAAGTTGTTTTGCTAAGTGGAATATATTACTCTGTCACATGATAGGTTGGGATCTGTCTGTAAAAATTGTTTCAACTTTTTTATTTGTTGTAAAAATTAGATAATTATATGATAAGATGTTATATGGATATAAATCATACCTGCATAGTATATTGGATGGATAAAGCTAGAATATTACTAGCTGGAGAAGAAAAATCTATTTATTTTTGTTTGTTTGTTTCAGAACAGAGCAAATATGTAATTCTGTTCGTGTGTATGTTAGTCTGTATGTATGTTTGTTTGTCTATATGTTCTGTTATAACTCGGGAACAGCTGCAACGATCGCCTCCAGATTTTCAGGCTAGCTCCAAGGTGCCCCGAGAATATATTTAGGTGCCAAAAATTTGGAGTAAGGATCTTAGGGGGTTGGGGGTCGGCAGAATGGCTAGTACAACATAAAATACACTGGTAATAAAACCAGTCTAAAACTTCACAGCAGTTACAGGACAAAAACATGTCACTAATATGATGCCACAATATAGACAGATACAAAAGAATGAAATGGATTAAATTTCAAATCTACAACACAAATATTTTATCAAAACCTATAAACGTATGAGCTGGAGTAAGCCAAACAGCATAGGATTTCCTTATGACTGAGTTATTACAACTGTATGTCTCTGTGTGTTTGCATGTAACTGTGGTCAGCTGGTAGATAAACTCAACACAGACTCTAACATCACCGACATGCAGATGGATTACAGTGACGTGAGTTGCTGTAATGTTGTAGAGTCATTTATCACAATATTAACATAACATCTCACCTCCTGTTTTTTCTGCTTTCATTTAGCTTTGATACTATATAGCTGCTTCTATCTGCTTCTCTATTGCAATTTGTATAGAAATGCAAAATTATAAATAGTCTTTCTTATATTATTGGCGTTTGGTATATTCGTTACATTTCTTGACGTTGTGTAAAATGTTCAGTGTGTTGTTTCAGCCCATAACTGCATTGAAATTTGTATGTATTGGTCAACAGTTGAAACAACAGGCATTTAGTGCCGTGTGAACAAATAACATGCGGCTATGTATTTATTGCTGTAGAATAAAGCACAGAATGATCGTGAATCTGCAGTACTTGACAAGCTATTTGAGCAGAAACAACAGTATGTATACAGAATGTTGCGAAAAACATACCCAGACAAAAATTGCAGTGTCTAAGAAGTCACACGATATAATTAAAATGGAATTTTTTTGTGATTTACCAATATTTAAGTGCTGATTGAATAATGAGGAATGTGGAACATTTTGTAGTAAAATAATAAGTAGCAGTACTTATTGGTTAATATAGTATTATACAGTGGATGTATATGCTACTGGAATTGAAACAGTAGACCTCATGATGGTTATTGGGTAACTGATTAGATAGATTTTTAGTAGATTGAGTGTTTGATGTATTGGTGCAACAGCAGCTTTTTTGTTAATTCATTCACGCATTGGCTGTTTACTGATGGCTATGTGTATGATGTATATATAGACGTGAAGCAACATTGCGGCAGCTGGAGATGGAGCTGAAACAGGAGCGAAGCCTCACTGAGACGATGGTTGCAGATATGGTCTGTGTCAGATTCCAGATGACAGTTACTTCTAGGCTTGCATCACTGCGGTTTTAAATATTATTTTACTTGTAACTCGTTGACGTCAGAGCAGTCTTTACTGATGTTGGTCTAGAGATTCTCATTCTCGTAATCATAGTGAAACTTGTTTGTGTGCTGTTGTTAGGAATGTCGGTTTAATCATTGTTTATCACTGTGAATGGAATCACAGGAATGAAATGTACAGTTTTGAATCTGTGGACTCATCAGATATATTGTGTAATAATTTCTTTAGTGTAGTATCATTTTTATGATAAAATAAACTAAATTTGGATCATTTTATAAGTGGCCATGGTTTTTCACTGTGGTGTGCTAGGTTTGATTCCTGTTAAGACAAATTACTGAGTCATCAGTTGTTTGATAGAGCATCTTAACCTAATGTTGTGATTGCAGCCGGATGACAAGAAGAGGAAGTATCACCAACTGAAGGATTTGAACGAGCATCTTTTGAAGCAGCTGGAACACGGTCAGCAAGAACTTGATCAACTCAACATGAAGAAGACTGAGCTTGAAGAGGTCAGTTATGCTGGCTATCTTCGTTCTGTTTTAAGCTTTTATTGTTTTGTACAGTATTAAATGTTTTTTGTTGCATTTTTGAAACGCTGTTGGATGACACAATATGCTGAGAAATCTAGTTTATTGCTGCAAAGGTGATAGTTTAGTTGAGTAATACTGTTTGTTACAGATTTTCTAATGTTTTGTGTTGTTACAGGAGCTTGCATTATCACCAGTGAAGCAGGAAGCCGGTAAATATTCAGCTTACTTGTCATGTTTCATGGGACCTGATGTATTACTGACTTTATATATATATGTCACATATAGCATTGTTGATAACCAGAGAGTTGAGATTTGATTTTTGATGCAAACATGGTGATTTGTATATATGTCTTACATATATAATTTATAGCTGAATAAGTTTTGTACTGTAGGACTAAGTAGAAAGTGTTCATATATAGTGCAGCCTTGGTCAGACAAATGTGCATTTATTATATTTATGCACCACACAAAACTAAGCTGGAGACAGCTTCAAAATTGTACAAGAGTGAATGACCTATCACCAGTCGCCCAGACAAGTTTATGTGCTGCAAAACGTGTGAATGTGTTGGATAATTGAGTGGCATCTTCTAATATGTACAACTGTGTCAGTCCCTTGAACCAGGACGTGATTAAAATTTGAAATGAAATTTTTTATTTGTACATTCGTTTGATCAGATCTTGAGACTTATGCCAGAATTTGTCTTGTATGATGTAGTTCGTTTGTATGAGCAACTTCGTGAACTAGAAGAGAAGAGAGATGCTGTCCTGCTGGAGGTCCAAGCAATGGGCACTCCAGAGCAGGAGCGGGAACGGCTGCTGAAACAAGTCAAAGAAGACAATATTGAAATTGCCAGTGTAGAACGACAGTATGTAAACTATTATCAGTTCTTATCATCTGTTGCTGTTTGCTGGTGTAGCTTTTTGTGTTGTCTATCGATGTTGTAGTTCACCTAAGTTTAAGACATTTTTGTTAAATTGATGATTATAAATATTTACTCGAGCTTCAGCAAGTGGATTAATCTTTAGAAATGGCAGAAACTTTTCATTTCTATTTTTACATTTTGCAGTAGTTTTACTATTTATGTGTTGTTCATGTGCACCAATGTTACTTGCAAACTGATTTAGGTGGATATGATGACTGCAGTATTTGAGTACAACAAACCCAACATCAATGAATTTGGCTGTTATTGCTGTACTTAACATTTAAAATGTTTGAAGAGACTTGGTTGTTTGTCTGTCACAGAACGAACGATTTGCGAGAAAAGCTGGCTTCCGCACAGGAGGAGTTACGTCAGTTGGATAATGACATTGAGGAAAACCAAGGTAGTTTTTGAAACTCCTCTGTCTTACAAGTACCCAATGCACTGTGTTGTGCAGATTTGCTTATCCGTCTTTTGTGCTAAGGAGTTGGTATGTTTACCACAACTGCTTATGCAAACTGATGCTTGAAAAATGATTTTGAATTCAGTGATTGATAGTAGTGAATACTTTAAGTGTCTGATAGTTTTTTAGCAGTGATAGGTGTCATACAAGTGTGTTTTAAAAAGATTCGTTTTGCCATATTATATTGTTATTTGGGCAGTGATTCCTCCCTTTAGTCATGAAGTGATCTGTGACTAATGAGTGTCGATGCACTGTGTGAGTGTGATTATGTTCTATAACAACAAGTTCTGTTTTAGTTCTGTTCGAGTTATTAACATTTTGAAAGTATATCTTTAGCTAACACAATTCTTGCATCATGTAAGGTGAACGAAGTCAGCACTATAAGGAGCTGAAGATGCGTGAAGAGAGCATCAATGGTATGTGTTTGTACTCAGTATGTAACAGTGTATGCTACAACTACAGATGTCTTAGAAGTAAACACCAACTGGACAGGTTTGTTTGATGTATAGTTTATGTACAGTGTTGGTGGAATTTGCTTTGGGATTAACTGTGTGAGACAGGTAATACTTTTGCCTGTGGTCACAAACCGAAAACAAGGTCACCTTCACCTACTTTACTATTTTTAAAGTCATTATAGATTCCATGTGGCTGACCGTTTATGGCTCTTGGTGCACACACAAAAAGAAGAAGAAGATGGCTGCAAATCGACTTTCACTAGGTGGCTTCAGCAGCAGTTGAGCATCACAGTCCATGGGCTGTCTAGTTATTTATTGTATTTCATTTTGTCTGCTGGGGAACATAATGAGGTCTTTAACAGTTGTTCTTTGCAATATTTTTAGTGTATTGTTATTGGGTCGGGAGACTTTGCATGATGGGGTGGAGCAGTGCAGATCTGCAGGGTGGATAATTGGGTCAAACTGCGGATCTGATTACGATTGAAAATACGGAGCAGATCTGCAGTAAGTAAGTAAGACTAGTTCTGTGGGGCCGATTTAACAATTGCACATCTGCAACAGGGTTAGCTAAAAATGCGCAGTTCTCCACCACAGAATCAAAGATTCATGGTATATACATGCCCGATTGCAACTACATTGTACAGTTTTGTATGATCTGTGAGGTGGATCCACGGGGTGGGATCTAGATGTAATCATTAATATTAATGTATGTACTGATCTGGATTTACAAATTGAGGAGCTGACTTAAACTGGCGTATCTGAACTTCTGAAGTCTCATTATAGATTGATACAGGCCTTCACACTTAGGCTAATGAACAATTTCCTTAGCTGATCTATGCTCACAAATTCCAGAGCTCTGTTTTATGTTGGATACCCCCATCACTTAGACTTAACTTGGACCTATAAGCTGCGAGTATGATGATGATCCACGAAGTACAAAGATCCATAGCATTAATTCGGAGTACTTTGCGATAAGAGTGGATCTGCACTAATAGTTGAAACAGACCATAGAAGTTAGCCATGATGGTTGACTACTGATGATGACTACACGAATGCTGCGCTTGGCTTGGTCACACCTCAAGCAAGGTGAATTTGTAGATCTATGTCAGGTTACATCTGACCAATCAGAGACCTGGAAGACCAGATCCACTCCACCCTGCAAATTCTCCCAATCCTTGTTATTGACTTACTGTAGTTGCCAGTAAATCATTCTAAAACTGTCATTGTCTTTTTATTGTGTTAGTATTACTTTGCAAGCTGTAGGTATGAATGTTTTAATACGTGACTGGTTACTAGACCCCGTAGTTGATCGATGGAGTCGATCGAAAATCTGCCAAGTCGAGTTGATCGAAAAATCATCGACTAGTCGATCAAGTCGATCGAGTCGATTCGATTTTTCCACTAGTCGAATCGATCGATTAGCAGACGACAAATCGAGTTAAAAATTTTAAAAACTTGCTTACTTGTATGCAGAATGTGACGTCATTGTGACGGGCGCAATGTAAACATTGTAGCCTTTTAGTGTTACCGTATACCACAGAGTTGACACCTGCC
>Ga0126335_1001725_pt1 | contig 12557 bp, 4 predicted proteins | sample OlaspJWI45metaG_FD_108409 | JGI IMG/M metagenome (GOLD analysis project Ga0126335, IMG submission 108409) | Marine gutless worms symbiont microbial communities from Oahu, Hawaii - Olavius sp. 1 OAHU.JWI-45 metaG | ecosystem: Host-associated > Annelida > Digestive system > Unclassified | place...
GGTTCCGGGGCTTAGAATAGACCCACTCCGTCTCCTGGCCGGATGTCGTAAGAGGCGACTAAACCAGGCACCCCTCAACCTCCGTGGCCTCATCTGATTACTGATGATGGACTGGAGTGACAGAGGAAACATTCGGAAGAGGGGCCCCTCGTGGGAACCCTTCCGCAAGAACTCAGCTCTTTGCAGCTGACAGGCGAAACAGTCATGGTTCAAAGAAAGAAGAAACCCCCAGGCGCCCAACGGAAGCGCTAGAGGAAACAAGAAAAAGCGAATGCTGCCCCACAGGCCGACGGAGGACCGGGAGCTCGAGGCACCCACAGTGGCGAATCGTGCACTGGGACTGATGTTGATACTGGGGGTAGCAGTCGCACAAAAAAATCCGCTGTCACCTGGTGGGACACCTCGGATGCCCAGAGCCCGGTGAAGCGTACTAAGCAGAAACAGAAAAAACACCATATAACAGTTAGAGACCTCCTGAGATTTTAAACATCCACACGAAGGTTTTCATAGTACCCTGGTAAGAAATACCAGGGGCTTTACTGGGGGATGGACTATGGGCCCATCTGCGGCCTGGTTCTACCAAGGACAACCTCGCCCCCACCGAAACTGGAACTGGATGGGAGGAAACGGAAACTGATTGACATCATTAGTTGCAGCAGCAGTCGAGACATCTGATACAGCAGCACTCGGCAGTCGTTAGCTTGCCGTGCGTGACACGCACCCATCATTTTCCGTCGCGCATCGAATGGCTTGGTCCGGAAGCAGAGAGCACTGCGTGGCGCGCCTAGGCAACTTGCGAATTCAATTAACCATTGAGCATGGTCTTCCGCTCGTCCTATCGATCTTGTTTCCGCACCAGCGATCTGGACGTGCATAAATATTGTGGGTCGGCGTGGCCGCGGCGATTTGCAAGCGGTTGTCCGGCTGGGTGCATTGACGACGCCGTCTCGTCCGATACCCATAAACCGCCGAGCCCCGATCATAACTCGTTAATGCGCTAATTCGAATCATCTTGATTTACTCGAAGATCGAGCGTCGAGTCTTGTAAGTTTACAATCGGCATGCAACTGTATACGCATGACCGATTGACTGTGTGATCATAATAGTGGCATCGCTGAATAAGCGGATAAATCCAATCCACCGTGAATCATTCGATCATGTAATCGATACATGAATCTGTAAACAGAAAGATCAATCAATCACCAGGGGCGTTCGATGCGTTTCCGGGCGGAAAACACGACGGCAAACAGCCAGCAACATAACTTCACCAACAACATGTTGGTACCGGTAGCGCGACACAGCAGCAATCTAATAAATACAAACACACGGAAGAAGTTTACAGAACTACCCAGGAATGCAGTGTAAATTCTAAACACGCATTTCGTCGTAAGTTATATGACGCAAATGATTTACATATTCATTAACTCCAACATACTTGTATTTAGATACAGCGCAATGATACACGAACAATTTTATTACGAGATTGTTAATAACTGTGAATATAATTATTATTAAGTCAATGGCGTATACAGTGTAATTTTTGTTCTCAAGTTATTTATCCTTGGGCGGACAGCTCCCAACGGTTTAAAGCAATATAAACTTCCTGTAGGTCATTGACTCTTAGACCTATTATGTCATTGTTGTCCAACAATGCACTGATTAAAAGAACGAAAATGCAGCAAGGTTTAGAGAAATAATCGCACCAGAGAAGACATTTGAGATCTGAAGTCAACTTTAGTCAATGTGGCTACGTAGTAGGCCTACGCTAATTTGTTGGAGCGCTGCGCTGCAGCGATGCGCGGCGTTGTCGGTCGCTGCAGGTAAGGTTGTTGTTGTTGCTGCTGCTGCTGCTGAGCGGCCGACGCGGCGACAGACAGACAGTGCGATGTACATCTGCCGTTAGCATGACGACAGCGACTTTGGCTAGGACGTGCGATAGTTGAGTAAACTGATCGAGGAAGCGAACTTGTTTTCTTATCACTGACTGGGCAGCTATGGACATCTCTGTCGCAGACAGATGCACTGTTACGTAGCTTCAAATGCAGTTTAGATCAAGTTACGTCATTTGATTCTCTCCAGACGTCACTCACATATACACCGGTAAGACGATGTATCCCGCTTTTTGATTGTTGCTCTTTTATTATTCTAGAATCTGGTGGCTGGCGACTTTATCCTCAATTTCTCTCCTCATATATGTATAGACTATATGTATGCTTTTGTCCCCAATTTCCAAATTTCTGTTGATGCACCGCATGACACGAAGTCACTTACGAGCTCGTCACTTACTGGTTAGCGCTGTAGGCTGGTATCACACTGACATGTGTACTGTGTTATAATTCTCTTCACCAGCGTCAAGAAAATTTTACTGGCATTAAGAGAATTCGCAAAGCGCCAGCCAAATCGCTTACCGGTTGTTCTTTTTTTTTACCTCTACCGTATTACATTATATTCGTTTAGGCCTATTAAAACAGCTGACATTACGCGGCTTAAAATAGCATAGTCTACAGTAGATGACAACAACATTAAAGTGATACGGTAAAATACAGTTCACTACACCGTCGAGTCGACTGCTGCACCACAGGGTGCTTAAAATGTAATGCTTTTCATGTTCTCATTCAAGTGCCGTTTTTAACCTGTAGTAGCTATCTAATTTGTTTACGTGCATTCATCTACGTATTTCGTGATCTACGTTGCGTGCGTTGTCTTCCAGCTTCGTGGGCTGATTGCAGATCGCCTTCAAATTTTGTTAATGGATGCACATCAACTACTACGTGGCTATGGGCGGATGTTGACCGCATTCAAAGACAGCTGATTTGGCAAAGTCCCATTTATGTCTCGACTTGTCCGGAAGCAATTTATAGAAACCGTGTGGTGTAACGAGATAGGTCGAAGACTAGCTGTCAGGTCGATCGTTCGTCCGTTTAGCCACACCGGTTATTCGGCCGCATCGAATAACCGCATTACAGCACATCTGTGATGGGGTTGCCTCATAAAGAGGCGCTATAGCAATTAGTGTCAGTTACCTTTACCATTTACCTTTAGGCTTTATCTAGTCTCTTGCGATCGATGATCCTGAAGCGTGCTGTGTCTCTAAGTCTGCCATAAGTAAGTAAGTCATACGCCCTACAAAACAGCTAAACGGGTCGAGGTCTTGTTTGGCGGGAGCGTGGAGACTTTTTGGGGCCCAAGTAACGTTGTATTCGATAGGCGTCTTGATATCCATACGGAAAGAGGAAGGGAAGGGGAAGTATCGCCCATTGTAACGTATATAAATGCGCATGTTTCGACTCATTCGGCAGATGGCGCCACGTTCGATGCGACCATCGCTAACTTATTGTTTTATATTACTACTGCGAGTCACTGAGCTTCGGTTTTATAATAAAGACGATGATGCTAAGAGCATCCTATAATAGGGTCGGTTATAAAAATTACAGTTCACAGTGTAGGCCTACATCAACTGACTATCGCCGTACGAATGCCCTTTGTCACTCATTTCGTGCAAGCATAAGCCTACATGTACACGATAATACGGTAAGATGTCACTAGAAATTACCAAAGTGTAAGCTAAATTCAGAATTCAGAATCATAGAAAAGGAATCAACACCCATGAATGATCATATGATTATTCAAACTACTGTTGCATACTGCTAGTCGTCCATATGTTATTAGCAACCGTATTGTACTGAAATTGACGTGTATTTTTGTGCATACTAAACAATCATATCGTGGAGATTTTAGTTATGAAATGCCTGAATAAGTAAATTTTTGTACACTTTTTTGAAGCAGGAGGCGGCTTGAAAAAGTCTTTACCTTTAAGATGCTTTGGAAAATATCTATTACCATTATAAAATGACTCTTAATCTTAAACAATTTTGCATTACAGCAATGTGCATATAAGTTTTTGGTTGCACAAACACGTACTAGGAACAGAAATAAATGCAAGCTCTACGTTTTATCAGTTTTTTTTTATATCAATCGCGCGTCACGGTGTGAAACGAAGTGCCGAGAAAAAATGAATATTGAAAGCCAACTAGTCGATAAATGCTATATGTTGTCTATTCGGTTCACCGGATTTGAAGCTCTCGCGTTGGATTTACAAGCCTGATCGGAATGGAGACGGCGTGACGGACATGCATGCGTAACGCAACTCTTACGGGACTGCTGCATAATAATGCGACTCCATCTATCACACGACACCGTATACCTTCCGATGTCTAGAAAACTTTGGCTGCCAGCGGTCATGCCTCGGTGCTCGCTAATCTAACAATTACTCAGTCGAACGTGAACCGTAAAATAATGTGTGGAAAAATAACGATATAGTAAATGTGGATTTGTCAAACTAGCTCCAGCAATTAGTGCAGCATAGTTGGCATTGATCGTTGTCCCAACAATGATTTAATGGCTGCCATTAGGCTTATCTGTCGTTTTTGTCGCTTGAGTCGACTCTTGCCGAGCCATTGCTGTTTACGCAGAGCGAACGTAATCGCTATTAGTCGATTTATTCTACCCGGATTTGACGAACGCTGAAGCGGATAATTTCGGAGCGGACTAAGAACGGATTTGTGTGTGGCGAAAGAAGGAAACAGCTTTTACGACGCCACATTAAATATGCGTTTTGCAGTGTGATAAATGTTTGCTACACAACACAGACTGATATGACAGCAGTGAATTAAACAGCTACAGCCCAACTCAACAAAGGCCGCATCGGATGCATAAGATGCGGCCTACTGCGATCGATGATTCCGGCGTCATGCTTGGCGTGAGGACTCTTTGGGAGCCCAAGCCATCGTATTAGACGGGGAGTCCTGATCTGCGAAGAGAGGGGGGTCGATGCGGCTATCGCCAAATTACTTTGGCCATTTGGTAACTGCCTTATAATCTACGCCATAGCGTTTCCCCACATTTTCGATCATGTCTTTTCTACATGCGCTTTGTTTACATGAAGAATTTCTTGGGTTAAACACAAGCAAAGTCTTTGCAAACTGATATGCGTGAAAGACAGGCCTACAGCAAAAGCAAGCATGTGGTTATGAGTGCAGTACTTAGTCATATACATATAGCAAGAAAGCGCCAGTCAGTTTCTGCAGTCCAGGTTTCCAGTGATGAAGCGTGCAATTACGTCACATGACGCGTTGACCAGCTGCAGCAACTGTCGCTGCTGCTCGCGGCTGCACGTGACCGAAATAAACATCGTTGTCTTCTCCGTGTTGCTCATCCGCAGATATGTCGTCCCAATGGTCGTCTAGAAGAAACGAAGTAAACAAAACTTTTTCATGTTCAGCGGTACGTCTTGTCTCAATTTATATGTTGTTTTGCTGGTTTGTCTGGCAGCAGATTTACTAAATAGAAATACTAAAAAATGGCTCGAAAAAATGCATTAAAACAAAATGGTGCTGTGGTCGGCGTGGAAGCTATGTGGGATCCCACAAACTAAAGAAGGACAGAGAAGATAGCATACAACAGGTCGATACGCAAGCGCTCGTGACTCTCTGTAGTGTACCGTCGGCGTACGTGACACCAATCGGTGTAGTGCGATCGCAAGCCGTGGCCTGAATTACGCGCTGTCGCTGGCCCACCATTACCCTTCGTTTTCCAGCATATTATGCGAATTTATAAGCCATCGCTAACAGCAGTGACTCGGTCGTTGACCAGTCATTGTCTGATGTCGGCCTCGCATGTCTGATGCCGTTATTCTGGTAAGTATACTATAGACAATGCTACAGCGCCGGCAGGTAAGTGCACAGACGCAGGCAGTTCGCCGCTAATTCATGTAATTTGTAATTGTACATCAGTGATACGAAAGGTTATTATTAGTATTAATTATATCTGAGTTTCTGGTGCTTGTATTATGTTGCTGCTGCTGATGATGATAATAAAGACGATGATAATTGTAACAACTTTTCGTGTTTTAATTAATCAGATAAAGACGATAACGTCTTACTAGACTGTACTCTATTACATATTTCTACATCGTACATGTACACGTGTATCGCATTCAGCTGAAGGCTATTAACTTTGGCATAAAAATGCGACGACGATAAGATGTACAGTTACTCCAAGCACTTGCCGAAAGAAAATCGGCGTCGATGCCGGAGTATTTTGGGTAACACGAGCCTAGGAGGTAAGATGCTGAAGGCGACGGCTGCGACGCGTCGTATATACGTATCTATAGCAGGTGTGCGCTGCGGCGACTCTCAGCGAGTATCGAACGGCGGCGCGCGAAACAAAGTTCATAAATAGTTGATAAGCTAGCGTATACGGCTGCTGATGGTGGCGCCGTCAAGTTCGTGACATCATCGCGACGAGCTCGGCTCAGCTCGGCAGCGCTAGCGACGTGACATCGACCTCCCTGGCGCGCCGCGGCGCCGCACCATCACGCCGTCCGTCGTACGTTTGATGCTTTGCTTACCGTTTCCTGTTTCCCGCCGCCGCCGCTGCCGTGCGACCTATTGTATACCCCCATACATCGCGAACTGGCTGACCGTTTTGCCATTGTTCTATGATTATACGCGCCTGGTGTCTGTCCAATTTTCTTCTTTTTTGTCAATTTTCAAGTTTATTCACAAACTTGTGGCGTAACCTGATATTAGTGCAAAATTAAACACAAATCATCAGAAACAAATAGTGTACAGCGAGGAGCTGCTAACTAGATACAATTATTTACAGTTTGCAGTAAAATTGTTACACTTTCTTTACAACGTTTTAAGGTAGTTTGGCCAAAATGACGCGTGGAGACATTAAACAAAAAACTGAAAAATTTTGGTTACAATTGTGACGACACATTCTCTATAGTTAAGACAGACAATAATAAGCGTGTGGCAAGGCGTTTCTTATCGTAATTCAAATTATACGAGGCAAGTAACCTAAGTCCTAATGGAAGCCATGTTTGACTGCAACTCCATAACACAATCTAGTACGTTGTATGGCAGCAAACCGACTCACGGATGAATGAATGCTTTACATTGCACTGAAGTAGAACACATACAAAACTTGTCGCAAAACCGCAAAACTTCGTCAAGGTTTATCGTGAATTGAGACTGTAGCACGCGACATTACAAGACTGACTCTGGTGGATCGAATGAAAGACTTGCGGCAAAGAGCGCATTAGAACAGAGTACAGAGTGACTCTTGACTCGCGTCGCGTCTTGACTCACGTCACGTGACTTCTCAAGCGTCACTATGACGTCACATGATGACGCAGTGCTGCCGTCTAGCGGACTAATGGAGCTGAACAAATGGATCTAAAAATGTCATCTGCCAATTACTGACCTTATACAGCATGAAAGTATTGATGCGCGGTAAAATGAACATCATCATTACAGTAATAACCGACAGTAGTCTACCATTTTTCGTCAATGACACGTTAGACCTGTTTGCTTAAAATGTGAAACATTTCTAGAAACGTCGACGTTCGTAAAACAACCAACTGCTGTGGCCGCATACCTCTAAATGTCTTCAGCTATGATACTGATGCTCTCCGCGTTATCCGTATGTGTGATCATCCAGCGACGCAAGCTATGCAGGATTCTGAAAAGTAAAGAAGATAAGACACAGTAGGTCAAATTCGATATCCACGAATATAATGTCTAACTTTATTTTATTGCATTTGAAATTACCATACAATAAAGCTGATTAGCTGATGTAAGGCTTTGCCGGATTCGCGCTAAGTCTGCAGCAAATATCAGTAGCCACTGATGCTGCGCATTCTATTACATTTAGTTGGCTTCATGTTCCCCAAAGACGATAACTTATGGCTCGGCTGGGTAAAGCAGCGTCAGTTTATCAGCGATTGCGCCCAGTCAGGACCAGCAAGACAATTAACAAGTTACATCTGTACAAATCAGTCGTAATTTCAGCAGCAATTTATGCTGCAGATACGTGGAATGGAATGTCAACAATTTCATACATGTTGGACGTTTTCCATCGAAAATGCTTGCGCACCATATTGGGCATTTCATGGCGAGATCACGTTACCAATGACGAGTTGATGAAGAGGGCTGGGATGTAGGACCTATCAAATATTGTCAAAGTGAAAAGACTGACATTGGCAGGGCATATACTACGGCAACTACCAGATAGACCGGCCAGTGTGGCTATGCAGTGGATACCCGATGGAGGCAAGTCAAGAAGAGGACGTCCAAGTAAGTTCTGGTGACAAACATTCCTGGAGGATTTGCAGGAGATGAGAGTCAGCTGGAGTGGTGTTCGAACAGTGGCTAGTGATCGGAGTCGGTGGAATGGAAAAGCCTCGTCAGCCAATACTCCAGCAGGAGTGGGAGGATCTAAGTCTATGTAAGTAAGTCTATCTAAAACTGCTAAGTTTAAGGGTATTTGGTGCCTTTAATTATCCGCACACACGGGCACGTAATATGCCATTCTATCCGCGAAAGTCTGAAAGATTTGCTAATAACTACAAAAGAATGCAAAGCGAACAACAGTAGATAGCTGACCACACAAAAAGTCATCGTTCCATGTGGTGCACAACAAGTGGCCAAACTAATTTAGCAAAGGCCGCATCGAACCCCTCTTCTCGCCATGGGAGGATGGAGACAATACAATGTTTCTTGGATTCTCTGGTCCCCAGGAGTCTTCACCCCAAACAGGACGTTGATCCGTTTAGCCGTTTTTGCACAGCTCTCCCGCGTAACAGACAGATTGACAGGCGTCGGGGTCATTTAATAACAGATTAAACAGAGAACCAGAAACCTACGTGGTGGCGAACGCACCTGTTAAATCTAGTTTTAATGTTCTATGCCCAGCACTGCGGCAGTCTTGAAGAAGAGAACAGTCCCACAGAAACCATTGGATAGGAGCTCATACCTACACTTTGACCTTTATGAGCCGACGTGGGCTATTTGCCTAATTAAGCCAATATTTATGACGCGTAGAGTCAGAACACTGGCAGTCCTAGACATAGGCAGTTCTGACGTCACCGTTATCTGTCGTATTAATCCGCTTCTTATCACACTCAGGCCGATGTCGTCAAACGCGACATAAGCCACGCCATTGCGTCGTTACAACGACAAATAATGACCATTTATTTTGCGTCCAAGCACAAGAGCAGACCGGTCTCGCCGAGTCGGTTGGCCGCCGTCAATCCGGTGGCATCTTCTGTCACCGTCGTCGCCACAGGGCCTGGAGAGGCTGGAGACGAAGACGGGGCCGTCGGCGGCAGGCACCTCGGCCGTCGCTGATCGATGTGAGTGCGGAACGCTGAGCTTATTAACTGCCGACGTCGAATGTTATCGGCGACCGTGCAGCTTCCGGTCGAACGAGATGACACTTGAGTGGTCGATGTCGCAGTTGAAGTGGTCCAACAAACTTTGCACTTCACAGACGTGTGGAACGTACGTCGAGCGGACTGCGTCAGCAGCGTAATCCCTTTCAGAGTACAGTGTACGTGGACTTTACAGTCTGTAGACAGATTTGATTAATACTATATAGCGTATTATGACTTTTATGCATCTGCCCGCCTGTAGTCGAAAGAGGCATATATCGGTCAATATGTGCCGTCTGTGCGTCTGTCTGTGACGGCCGGCGCTACAGAGGCATAATTGGCTTGCCGCAGATGTTCTAGTTGTTATGGTGTCGTCTAGAAATTTTCATCTTTATGATCTGTTACGAGGCCACAAAATGACAACTATGTGATAGTTGCGCCAAAGAAGTCAATAGCAGATGTTGGAAGCGATGTAATGAACAGCTCAGTAATCCAACTTATGCGCAGATCTTGGAAGTTAGTTTTATGGCTGTGCCGGATTTGCTTTTTTCAAATCCGACCGGAGCGGATTTTGCCGGATTTGTAAGTGTTAACCCGACCGGAACCGAAGTGATTTGTGACTTTTTTAAAATGTCGAGAAAAGAAAACAATCAAAGAACTGTGAAACATTAACTAGCACACTCAGAAATTTTATTTAGCAACTAACACAATGCTCGCATCAATTCCAAATGTAAAACATCTGAACTACTACTCAGCCGTTCTTTTTAATCCCCACATGTGGGCTTTAAGGTTGTAAGAATAGACTCATTCCACTTCCTGGCCGGATGTTGGGATGTCGTAAAAGGCGTCTTAACCAGGCCTCCTCATGCTCCATGGCTTTATCTGATCAGTGGTGTTGGTCTGGTGTAAAGAGGGAGTATTAACACAGCTGCTCTTGTTACTATATATTCATCTTTATTCACCATAAAGGCAGCACCAAAACATATAGAAAATATTTACACAAACGAACACTTAACTAACACTATCATAATACAAAAAACACTTAACTAGATACACACATATAATATTGTGCAATAACACTCTTGTTGCACGATGTTCTGGTCAGCTTACAGGTCCAGCAGATTGGGTTTTGTCACATTGGGACTCTTACGCTATGCTTAGCGTAGAGGCGGTTGTTTTGGTTCATACTGTAATTGGTTCTGGTGGAATTGAAGCCTATCATCTTAGTGGCCAACTGATTTCTATCAGTATTATGACGTTGTTAGTTGGGTCATCTGCCCAGTAAAAATTGTCCACGAAATGACCTATAATGTGTCTAGTGAGATAATAAACCTATACTCATTAACTATTTGTAATTGGCTTTAATTAATTTCGAATTGTACTTCAGAAATGTCAATCAAGTCGCTTTGTCAAGCCACATAGCACTTTTTGTCAAATCTGGCTAAATCCGGCCAAAATTTTTGCCGGAGCCGGATTTGTGAAAATGGCCGAATTTCGGCCGGAGCAGGAGCCGAAATCCGGTACAGCTCTAGTTAGTTAGTGCGATAACGTTCAAACTTTGAACTTCATAGCAGCAAACTAACTTATGAACTGTTTAAAAACTTTTCCTCACAGCATATACACCTGGAAACATTATAAATGGATGCGTAATCAAAAATCATGAGTCATGACGCAGAATCCGTCGGTTCGCTGCTGTCGTCTAAACTAGCCACAGACATTTACAGGCCTGTTGCTTCTAAACCACTGCTGCAGACTTAAGTGTGCATCCAGCAAAAGTAGCGAATTGAAGACAAAACAAATGAGCGAAACATTGTACTTTACGACCCGGCGGCCAGAGTAAGTATATGTAATCTGTCGACAATATTGAACGACCACAGGGACTTTGTGGTCGCCGACTTACATACGGCGACGTGGGCGGTCTTTGATGCCCAGGCAGTTGCATCGATCGAAGATTGAAATTGCTCCGAGACTTACGTCGAACGTACCGGTATGCATTTACTTGTCGTCTGCTACAATGCGTAGATACAGTGGAGATGGCCAGACTGTATTGTAACAGCGACATTACTATATACAGCGTGTTCAACATCAGTCATCAGCGATTGCGCTACTAGTGACTGCACTGCACCTCTCCTGCGTCTGTCGACAGCCGCGGATTTAAGAGTTTGCGAGGAAAGGGCCAAGCCTCCGTTCCTTCCCCTTTAGTACCACTTTTCTCCCTTTTTCCTTTTTTTCCTCCCGTTCCACATCCTGCCCTTTCTTTTTTTCTTTATTATCCCCTTCCCTTTTCTTTCTTTTTTTACTATGCCGGGAAGCACCCTCCCTAAATCCAGCTAAGGAGTCCGGGAGAGAGCTGTAAGGTTCCTCAGCATGGTTCGGGGCAGAGCTCCGGCAGCAATAACATACACTGTATATCTGATATTTTGAGTCTATAAATCGCGTCTTGTGGCATCTGAATACGACTATTTTGTAAGAATAAAATGTTATAATTGGTGCAAATTTGTCTGAACTTAAGCGTGAAAGGAGTATTGAAGAGATGGGCATAGAGGCGTCAGCCTGAGCCCGTAATTTCTGTACGTGACAGGGGCATGGCACATCCCGGCGTTCTCTTAGATCCTCCAGTGTAACCTATGAGTACATCTCCAGCTGCTGATGATGCGTTCTGCTGCTGCTGATGGAACTACAGATACATAAATACATATGTTAAACAAAATGCCGAAAAAAACGAGGCGTCTCCAGTTCACGAAAGTAAAGGGACGAAGTTTAGTTGAGAAGCAGCTGTTGGGATGCTAATCGAGTTATGGTACGGCATTCTCCCGAGGTGCGCTAAGTGCAGGCTATCTCTTGCAGTTGCATTACTGTCATTTCTAGTAGTTTTCCGTTTTCACGCATCCGGTCTACAGTATCTCTTCGCTGGTTGACTGAAAACGACACCTTTGCTAAATAGCGTTCTATCATTTATAACGACGAATCTCATCTGTATGTAAGGCGTTATGTGTGTTTTTCTGTCTGTGTGTTTGTTTGTTCGCTCATAACTCGGAAACGGGTAGGGCGATTGTTTCCAAATTTTTAGGGTAGCCCCAGGTCGCCCAGGGAAAGTTTTAAGGTGCAAAAAATGGGGGTCATAGGTAGCGGGACAAAAAAATTACACTTTTTGTTTCCCGCTGCGCCGGCGTAGGCCTACTGGGCAGCTGGGCGTACTATAGGAAGCCCTAGCCTACAGCCTTAGGCAGCATTAGCTACAGGTTAACATCGCCGCTAGAGGCGTAATACACTGTAGTGCCACGTGACCAACGAGTGGGTGAGCAGAGGTTTAACGTCCCACTCGACACTTTATAGGTCA
>Ga0126335_1001726_pt1 | contig 12556 bp, 6 predicted proteins | sample OlaspJWI45metaG_FD_108409 | JGI IMG/M metagenome (GOLD analysis project Ga0126335, IMG submission 108409) | Marine gutless worms symbiont microbial communities from Oahu, Hawaii - Olavius sp. 1 OAHU.JWI-45 metaG | ecosystem: Host-associated > Annelida > Digestive system > Unclassified | place...
CACTTTCGTCAACCCTCTTCACTCCCCCCAAAAATGTGTAAATTTTTGATTCCTTGCCCATGACTTCCAATTTTTTTCGCCTACAAACCATTTCCAGGGCACCCTTCTGGAGCTACCCTGAAAATTTGGGGACAATCGCCCTACCGGTTCCCGAGTTACGAGCGGGCAAACACACAGACAAACACGCAAAGCGCCTTATATATAGATAGATGATAAAAGAAAGAAAGTCTGGCTATATTAACGTGCGCTTAAAAGCCGACTACACGAGTGAAGCTTAATCTACTGCACGGAACCGTTCAGGCACAGCTGAGTGACTTAACAACTGAGCTAACTAGGTAGCGTAGAAATCAAACTGCAGCACGTTATCGTACCTTGATGATCTGAAAGAACTGCATCGGTTTGACAGCGACGTCGAACTTGATAACGCAATCGTCATCACCTCTGCAGATGAGTTCGCGGTCAATACGGTGACTCGTCTCTATCACACCCGTAGTCTCGTTGACCGTGAAGAACCGACGGTCGTGGGGAGGGTGTTTGAGCACGCTGAACCGCAGCGACTCCACCGTCGCATGGTCGTAGCGCTCTGAGAACCCAAAGTCGTTGACCAGATCACCGACCACCCGACGCGGAGATAGCTCCTCCAGGATGTAGTACTCGAGAATGTCGCTTGCCACCGTCAGCGCCGCCGACGCTACCACCAGCAGGAGGACAGTGCTTCGCCCGGGATGCATTTATGATCAGCCGCTAAGTCGTGCGCTAAAACCTCACACACAGGCAAAGTAAAGGTAAAGTTCGCACGAGTCAGCATTGCTTGCCCACAGCTCTGCGACTACGGGGCGGCGTTCATCTCCTGTTTCGGCTGTCTTGAGCCGGCAGCGATCAAACACTCAGTGTCATGGACAGTAGACGACATCTCATCCAGACGAAGCTGGTAGTCATCTAAAGACTCCAGAGGAATAGCAGGCTGAGTTGGCCTAGTTGGCTGGTTTACCGAAATGGTTTACCCGCCCGAAGACGATCACCTGTATCAGTACCAACCGGGCTGAAGTTGATGACCTTCGTTGATCAGAACAACGTTTTTAACCGTTACGCCACTCCACCAGCCACCAAACATAATACATACGTAATATATCTAACAATGTTTTTAACGTCGTCTCAAGATTCGTCACTCCAGTCGGTTTACGTCATACTGATCATACTAATGTGTTTTTTTTTCAAACTTTTGTACGTGCTTTTTGCTAATCGCATGGCTATAACTTAGCTAACTGTTCGAACCGCGTATGTGTGTCTGTTAACAAGGGTGTCCCAAATCGCAGCCGCTAGACTTAAACAGTTGTAGACACACTGACCTCTGCTCAGAAACCAAAAGCTAGATCACCGTGACCTACTTTCGCCAGCTGAGCGTCATTGCCCATAGGCGGCTTGTTTCTTGCTTCTGTGTTACGACAGTCCTACCGAAGAAAATCTCTGTTTTCATATGATTTCGCGTTTAGACGCCATATGGAGGAAGAAAGGCAGGAAGCAGAAGCGTTATCAGTGGAGTGAGTGGCGGTGAATGTTATCAACGACGACGTGTGATATCGTTGCCGTCATTAGCAATGCGAATTGAACACAGCCAGCAGCCGAGCATCACGCACGCACTTGCAAGGTGCCCGAAGAATGATCGTCCAACCATGCGATGACTTCGCCGTCTCAAAGCTACACTCTACACGCGCTGATTGTGGGACAGGCTGGTGCTTACGGCGTCGTGGAAACCCACTGCAGAATAACTTATATTGTTTTTTGCAAAAAACGAAAAGTCTGGCTAAATGGCAAGTTTTGGTTGTTTAATCAGCTATTGGTTATCGAACATCGCTATTTTTCGGTGCTTGCATAATACTCTGTGATATATCAATAATTGCCCGATCAGGCTTCGATTACTCCTGCCACTTTTCATTTTACCTCCAAAGCCTGACCGATTTCCAGATTTCAGCAATCAGCTATGTACTTGAAAGCTATGTATGAAAGTCACTGACATAAATGGCAATAGACGGACGGATGGACTAACAGACAGTACAGTACAGTACAATACAGTGTAGTACATACAGTACAGCACGAAAGCTACATCTCTATAGGTGTTCTTTTCGCTAACTATTAACCATTTTTTGTCAGTCCAGTAATGAAAGCCAGGTACCGGAATGTTCCTATACCAGTAACTTGGCGTGTCCGTCCCTCTGTCCGTGCTTGTCACGATGCCAGTCGGCGCGACGTCGTCATGATTGCGTTGTCGTATTGCGTGCTTATCGTCGCGACCTATCCGAAGTCATCAAGTGGTCACTGTGTGTGGTCAGTGCCCGCTAAGTCTGGCGTCCTACAATATGTCGTAACGAGACGCGCCCACTCTATAGAGTAGCACAGTTGCTTGTCGATCCTTTGTTAACCCTTCGTCGCCGTGGCAATTTCAGTTCTCATCGTTTCACGTAGGCCCTGAAAGACCATACGATACGATACGAGATGCTATTTTAACGTGCACTCGAAAGCCGACATGAGTGTAGAACAGAAAAACCTAAAAAGTAAAAAGACGGATATGCACAGAAGTAACAGTAAACAGTTTGGGGGAAATCATGTAGTGAAAACTGGAGAAAGAAAAGGAAAGAACCATCGGCAGTTTTTACATCGGTTTTTACGACAAAAAAAAAACAATAAAAGCGATTACTCAAAAACCATGGTGGTATTTGTACCATGGTCGTACCATGGTATTTTGGGATTCGGAAAGTATCATAACAGGTTATGTTCTATGATTCAGATTCTTTATGAAACGCTTTTTATGGCCAAGGTGTCACACCTCCTGCACCGACGAACGGGCCGCTGCGCCATCCTGCCAATTATTATTGCATTTTCATACAAGTCTTTCATTGCAGAAATGTATTACACCATTGCTAAAGAGTCAACGTCGTCCGTTCTTATCAAACGTAGATTCGTCTATTGGCGCATTATATTCTTCATCTAAGTCTGTCGTCATTAATTACTTTGTGCTCATACCGGCGTGTTTACTACTACTGATCGCACCAATTACTAGCAGGAAACGTGGTGATTTCGTAGTCATAGGCAATATGCGTGCCGTCATCACTGACACGGACAACACAAGTAGCTCAGCTGTCGCTGACATGCCCACTCTAGAGTAGCACAGTTGCTTGTCGATCCTTTGTTAACCCTTCGTCGCCGTGGCAATTTCAGTTCTCATCGTTTCACGTAGGCCCTGACTATTACCAATGTCGCTATGCGGACAACCACGGTCCTACCATGGTTTAGCCATGGTCGATCATGTTCGTACCATGGTACTTTGGAGTAATCACATTTTTTAAAGTTATATATCAAAATGCCGCAATAAAACCGACCATGCTAACCATGGTCGTACCGTGGTAACTTGGGATCGGGAAAGTGTCATACAACCTAATAAACAATAGTAAGCCTCCAATAGTTGTAATTTAATGTTAAGCATTTCAAGCGTCATATCACGAACTCAAACATCGAAATTGTCTAACTATTTTTAGTTTAAAATTTGACACATGATGACACTGCAGTCAGAAATATTTCTTATCGCTGAGCGATAAGAAACAACGTAATCGCTGGGCACAGCTGCGTGCCAGCTCCGCATTATCCTGTATTATTCTGTTTATGAGGTTGGCGCCGACCGACAGATAGGCGACGCACAGTGCGAATAAGACCTTGCAAGCTGGCTCGTACGCAAGCCGTCGGTGAATCGTGTTTGCGAAATAAGGTCTGTTAAACGGGCGTGAAATTGCGCTCTCTCGTCGGGCGTCAGGCGCTGACATTTCACTCGTCGCAGTCGCATTTCCTTCCGGATCGTCGCCTGTAGCCGCCCGCCCGTCTCTATATGGCTTTACCAAGTTATTACGGAAATAACACCTCTCCGCGACAAATCTCGTCTTCCTCTTCTACTATATATACCCCCTATAACAGAACACTGACCGTAACTGTAGACTTATAACACCGGCTGTATGTGTTTTACCTGGCCCGCCAGAGTTGGGTCAGCTATAGCAACGATACGGTTGTCCGTGTTTCACACGCGAATATCTTCGAAAGCGAGATACAGATATGGTTTCTATCAAATCAGAATAGAAAATAGGGATTTGTGGCTCAGAATCTGCCGTCATATTTGCGACTAGAAGTACTGTTTCTCGAAGCGGGCCAGCCAGCCTTCAGTTCCGCCCGTCACGACGACACCTTGTTTTCTTGTTGTTCTGGAATGGAATTTATAATATTTTACCAGCAGTATAATTTGATGCAAGGGGTAGAGTCTTTTAGTTGTGGTAAGGTAGTAATACCGGGCGCAGCTCTCACGCCCATAAAGCAGAACGGAGAGGTTGTAGGCGTTGTACAGACGGGGTTTAGTTGAGAGAGAGAGATGGATGTTCGCCAGATACCACGGTCCTGGGCTCTCATGCAGGAATGGGCAGCTCAATTCTTCTACAAATGTTTGTGTTACTCCCACCATCTTAGTCAGTGGAGGAATTCAGATAGACAAATGTGTCAACTATAGCTTGACCTGGTGGCCGAGGACTGACGCAGAACTACTGTGAGTGGAATCTGACGCTTCAGTTTTAGTTGTGCTTCAGTTTATTCGCAGAACAAGCGGCGAGGATTCTTCATTCGCAACTTTCGAGACCAAGAATTAAGTCTTGTCATAACGCGTTGTCGGGTAACATCGTTCAAACTTAATGGCATGTTGAAACTTGAAACACCGGATCGTACCAAACTCCAGCTGAATCCGAAAATCTGTCAAAATTTCGGCCAGCGCCGTAGCAACATTCTGGCAGAGCCTTAGTTCTGCCGTCCGTCTTTATACTGCATAGGCCACACACGTCGCCCGTCACCTTACAGCCATACTCCTGGTTTCGTTGCGTTAGAGTAGACCTGCACATTATGATGGTAGATCCAATGACAGCGTTTCGTGTTAAATCTCCATCTTCTCTCACATTTGAGCATTTCCCGGAACAAAGCCGTTTATCAGTAACGCCCACAGTCGGGCTCTATTCATGCGTGTGTGTTATTTTGTGGATAATTAAACTGAGTTTGTGTGTAACAACACACCACAGACTCATCTTTCTGCGTGCACACTCTACCGCCTCCATTGTCAGTCGACGTATCAAAGCCTGCAGTCTCTGCTGTATCACACTATATGCTTCGAATAATCCTCGACGACGCGAATGTGCTTCTTTAATGCCAGAATCCATTACCACTCGGCCGCCGTCCAGACTCCAGACGTCGTATTGGTTGCGTCAATAGGTCTCGGCGACTTTATGTGCAGTCTTACGATTGGATTAGACTTACAACAGTCGTTCGTTCGGTCTGCTGATATGTTCTCTCTCGCTCTCTGCGGTGTCTTAATCCGCGACGTCTGTGCAACCACGGACTAATCAGAGGCGCAGGTTTTAAGATCCTACGCGCACTCGGCCATTGTTTACGGCGCTGCTTCCGGGCACCGGTCGTTGTGTTGTTTGTGGTTCGAGAGCGCCTCGGACAAAGCTTCAGCTGCAAATCATATTACGGCTTCGACATGTACAGTATGCTTCTTTCTTGACGGCTGCCGTTGTATCCACTGCTCAGCGTTTGATTGCTGTGCTAATTGACACTCGAAACAACGCGGACTGACGCTGAGTAGCGAGTACGCATAATTGCTTCGTCGAACTGAGGCCGACACTTACACAAATTAGATCGACCTTCTTCTTCAGTAGGCCTAAGCTAATAACATTCGCTGTTTTTTTAAATTTTCTGTTTACCTTGCGTGTCTACGAGCCAAATATTTGTGCTATTTTTATTGAAGATTTGAACAAACTTGTCACTAAACGACGACTGCCAACTCATCACAACCAGTACTGGCCGCCGACGACTTCACTCGTCCAACGTTGCTACGTTCCTCGAACCCGCACAAATTTGGATGATCGATCTTTCACCGTTGCTGGTCCGCGTCTGTGGTGGAACAACCTACCACTTCGTCTGCGCGATTCTGAACTATCACTTCTCGAGTTTCGCCGGTTACTGAAAACGCATTTGTTTGGCTGAAGATCGCGGCGCCTAGTAACTATTAAATTTTAGAGCGCTCTTCGAATGTAATTTTTTATTTACTTACTGAGTTCAAGTGGGTTGTTCACTACATGCGACATTCGTTCGATGATCATATATGTCGAGTATAATTGTCTTTATAGCAACCGAGAGGTCTGTGAAGGTTCAGGTAGGCTACGGTTGAGAGTAAGATAGATAGAGCAGCTCGGTTTAATGGCAACAGCGACAGGTGCGCCCCGTATGGGGCCGGATTAAACGCCACCGCTACCAACGTATTTATACGCGTCCATTTCAGTCGCTCCGGCGTCATGAAACTGGCAGATAAACGGCCATTAGATAAGTACCGATATGCAGCCGGTAGCCTCCGCTATTTGTTTAATGAATGGACTTTTACAACTCCTACGCAGTGCTTCGTTAGTGCGCCGTGCCCAATTAACGGAATAGCAGGAGACAACGTTGGCGTTCTCCGTTTAGCGGCCGCCGCGGTTCGCTTTGTGGTGCACTGTTTTATGACAGTTTTGCGTGCTGGTTGTCGCACAATCCATCTACATTACACTACGTTAGAGGTACCTATTGCCCGGCGTACAACTAACCGGCACCATTAGGCATTACAGATTCCAAAAAACGACTAATAAAAGGACATGAAGTCCCACTACGTTGAGTGGATTTGTGAAGTTGTTGTTTGAGACAACTAGATAGAAGGGGTCTATAGAACTTGTGCAGTAATGCCAAACTTTAATGGCTGCGTATTGCCTGGCAGTTGGCACGTATATACGCTACAGACCATAGAGCTAAGGGGAAGCAATTTATTTTTAGTTAAATGAGAGAATGCAGTTCTCAGAAATGGACACGGTACTGAATAAGTCAGGCGTAGAGCAACAAGCGTTGATCAAACCAATAGCGTTATGCAGGGATGTCATTTGCGGGGGCAGGAGGCAAGGATGGATGGGGCAAGTAGTGTCCCCCAAGGCCAACAGGAGCTAGTTTTTCTATACTTTCGGTGACCTCTACATTTCACCAGTATATAACCGTTTTATGATAATACCCACCGTGGTACTATGGTAGGTTCTGTTGTGGAACTCCTATACTGGTGAATTTAAGCAAATCGCCGGAAGTAGATGAATGGCTTAGTAAAACTAGATCTAGAATAAATAATCATTTGTTTACTAATCATTTGCTTTGCCCTATTGCAGCTAAGTCAAACCGCCGCTTTCTCTGAGTGGCCGTGGCATTAGCTACGTTTATTGTTAGCAACAGTCAGCGCTGAGGCCGGCTCTAAAGCTAGACTCGATGTGCAACATCTTATCATCTTATCATATTATCACATCCATACAAGGACCGTTGAAGTACGAGCGGCAAATACCAACCAATCTCGTCTATCTCGTCGACTTCTATCACAGAACTCTAACCAAGTCCTGGACGTATAACGTGACGACGTTGAGGCCGGCGCAGATGGAAGTGGACAATTAACAGGAAAGACCTGACACACGAAACATGTGACACACGACGGGGCGCAACGCAGCGCAGCAGCAACGTCGTCGTCGTCGTCGTCGTCGTCGTCGCAATTCAGCGACCGGAAGTGTGGGCCGCGCTGAGCCGACACTCGTCGGCCCGTCGATGGTGTGACCGCGGGCCGCTAACAGGTCAGCTTTACTGATCAATATCACTAACCAACGGCATCGATCACGCGATAGAGCGATGGACCGATCGATCGACGGACCACCCATGCAGCCGCGCCTCCCCGATTGGATTTCTATTACGGCCCCGGCCCGGCCCGGCCCGCTCGCCACCTCGACGCGTTCGCGCATTAACTTTACGACGACCGGAAATAAATAAGCGCTGACCCGCCCGCGCGGCTTGCCGGGAACGGGCACGTGTCACCAGCCATGTTGCCGAATGTCGGCCGCCTCACAGAGCGCTCTCTTCCGCGACACTGGGTCCAATCAATCGAATATTGTTGTATACGACCGATGGGCAGATTACGGTAACAGCGACGACATGACCGTCCGATCTATTGTTTTATGACTGTGAGGTTACCGACGTCTCCAACTGCACTTTGTCGTTTGAAGCGACCATTTACCGAATTAGCTTATCATATTAAAAAACGGCTATATTTCTTCTTTCTCGTTCATCGGCAAAGCTTACTGTATAACTTCTTCGATGCTGAGGCCTTGTTATTAATTCAGGCCCACTTTTCTTACGCAACCACATGAAACTGATTAAAGAAACGTTATATCACTTCCGAAATTCGTCGTTGCTTTTTAGGTCATATTGGTGTGCTTGTGGGTAATTGAAATACCAAACCACAATATAACGAATGTTTATAGATTTATTCTTTAATAGCAACTTTATACTTCGCGAGTTTTTAAGACGTCTGTAGCTTAAACTTCGACTACTATCCTACTGATGCGGACCCTGATGCTCGTGCTCTAATGCTCGTGCTCTGCTGTAGGCTGCTGCAGCTGAACTCGTTGCCTAGCAACAGCTGCAGCCTGCAGCGCATTACTGCTTTCGCCTCTCACTACAATATGGAATGTATTTGATGCGACCCATTGCGGCTAACGATCCCTTGGCGTAGTGTGTCAATAAGTCGTCTGCAAACAAGGCTGGACGGATCGAGGTCCTGTTCAGGGTAAAGATTCTTATGGCCCGGCGCACACTGCATTAGATGTGCGTCTCGACTTCCCTACGACGACGGAAGGGGAAACAAAGATAGAAATTTTTAATTTTCCGACCAGCACAAAAATCTAGAAACATACTGTTGCAGGTATAGCGTTATCGGAGTTAAGGAAGCCTCGTTCACAGGATTTATCACGGGGAAGAGGTGTCTTCTCGGTCGTTGTCAGGATGCAAATCGAAGGCCATGCATTCTGGCCTCAGTGCAATCGTCCCGTCCGTCCGGTCACCGCAGTTGTAGGCCGAATCGCAGCCTGAATGGAAAGCGCCACATCGCTGTCATTTGTGTCGACGTCGTTTCCTGGTAGAGTGACATTTCCAACTCTCCACCCTCTCTGCCCCTCTCCTCTCCGGCCTTCTCAGCTAACGTAAATTTACCGACGAGCCTGTCACCTGCGCGTCTATGCGTCTCTTTCAGTCGCCCGCGCAGAATTTCTGCCACTGACGTCGCTCTGAAGCGCCGGCCGGAGAAAGGTTGCCAAACTGACGTGATGGTAAATACGTGACTGCCAGCAAATGGACGAGCGACCGTTGCCCGTCCCAACGCTGGTTCTCCGAGCCACGGTTTTGCTGCTAAGTCGCTCCAGTACGGCGTCGGTAGTGATGTTAACAAGACCACCAGTCATAAGGCCAAGGCCAGGGACTAGCATCACTTGGCGTCTGCAGTCGACGGAGCTCTGAGAACGACGGCAGCGTCTTGTCGACGTCAGCGACGCGTTTACGGATCGAAATTGCGCTGATTGCCAAGTCGTGTTCAAACAACTGGCCGCCGGCGACGGCGCGTGCTGCAGCTGTGCAGCTTCTGAAAGATCTGATGCCAGTGATGACGCATACTGCCGCCAGAAACACACCGCCGCCAGCTGCAAAATTAACTACGTCGACGTAGAGTTGGCAACGACTTCAGCCATTACATACAGCAAGACAATGACAGTCGAGGAAAACAACATATCAGACTCTGAGAAGCTGTTTTTCGCCGCCTGTCGCCGTTTTTTGTCGACATCGAAAACGCAAATACCAGAACAAAGTCAGCGCTAACTTGCAGCCAGTTTGTAGGCCTAAGTGAAGATATAAGAAAAAAACATCAAACTGTTTTGTAGTCCAAAATTCGTTGTCTATCGTTTCGCGAGTTTTACTTTACACAACTTGAGAAATCTTAAGATAATTTCACTTCCATTTAAAGTAAATAAGCACTATATTGCACTAATTAACTATGCAATTTCCTATGACTGTTTGGTCCAGGGAATTATACCCAGCTTCGCGAGGCAGTATGTAAGTCCCTGGTTTGTGAGACAGATTTTATTAAAAACACTCTCTAACGCCTCCGTGTGTCAATATCGTATCCTATAATGATGTTTCACTAATTTCGGAGAGTGATAATCCAACTGATGACAATGTTACTCTAAAACTATAGTACAAGCTTATGTAAAGCTTCTTGAAAAAGTCAAATGCGCCAGAAGTCAGCTGCTTTGAGTTTTCATTTTCATTAATTTGACTAATCACAAGATTAGCCAAATCCTAATCAGAATTCCTAGTAGTGTTGTGGACGGCAAGATTAGTGGAAATGATTACCGCATTAACTCAGAAATTTGGTCCAGTGGGCCTACTATAGCCGGGATTAAAATAATAGGCCTACCACTACCGACGGGAAAGGCCTCACGACGTACGCATCCAGAATAGCGGTTCTATACTGACGGTTTCGCAGATCAATCTGGGCGTGGTCCACGACATATAATCACGATGCACGGCAGGCACCGTGGTAGTTAATTCCGTCTGATAATTAATAGGCTAATGGTATAATATACACAGGCAGAAGTGCGATTTGTGCAACTTTTCATTCACGGTTACGGCAGCAAATAAGCAAAGTAAACAACGATCAAGCTATAATAATATTGCAATCCCTGCACCGAAGCAATACTCATTTATGCATTCCACAGTCGTATTGGCAAGCAGCCGACTAAAGGCATTCTCAGCAGCACTGTATTTTTCATGAACCTTAACTTACGTTTGTCAGTACATGATTTTACATCAGTGATACCAACTACTACTACTACTACTACTACTACTATTATTACTATTATTATTATTATTATTATTATTAATTATTAACTTCAAAATGGCACTGAAGTGAGTCAGCGTGTGAGACGTATTAACAAACAATAACATCAACTGCCACCATGCCCCGCTGCTTCCACGTCGTTATCGACTTCAAAGTTGAAATCGTGGGGTGTCGCTCGAGGTCAGTTCGTTTCCTACCATCGGGTCTCTGCTGCCCGGCATGCGGTGACACTGATTGCGCCGACATATATCACACGCTCTATTTAACATCACACTCGTCGCTGCCCGGCAAGCCCTCGCTGTCCTGCCCCGTCATCACCCCGAATATCGCGCTGTAAGTCTACCACCCCAGCTGGGAATTAGCCATTTATCCCCCGAGACAGAACTCCATGTAGCAAAGCACCCTGCTAAAGGCCGCTCGAGAACACCTCATCTACGACATCCTCAACTATATTCGTAACGGCTTAAGTTTTTGAAACTTTAAAGGTAAAGATGGTCCCACGGGCTCAACACCCGTTTGGGCCGAGAAACGTCATTTGCAGTGTTTTCAGTTCCTTAGCCAGATGAGAACGATGGTGGACACCGGACTTCCCTTGACAACGCAGAAACGCTATCATACTCAAAACACTCACAACTGCTAAATGTTCTGGGAGCGCCGGGGGCAGACTTTTTCACAAATAAATTTGCCCTGGCCCGGGATCGAATCCGGGATCAATGCGTGGCAGCGCTGACCGATACACCACCGGCGCAGTTTTGAGACTTCTCGAGCTGTAAATCCGAGGGGGGTTTTTATGCTTCCACGCAGCGAAAGACGCAAAATTTCATCAGCCTGTAACGTCTGTTTGTTCGTGCGTGCGTTATTGGCAGGAGCGGCAGACGCATACAGGGCTTGCGGTCGATTGAGACTGTCTAGTTTTGGAAAGGTTTTTGTCGCAGAGAAGGGTACTGTCGAGGCGGTGTTACCTCCCCGAAGCTGGAGTCGCAGACCGGGCACCAAAGCGACAAACGGCGGGCGACTACGGTCGTATCCGGCGACAAAAAACTATACTGACGATAAAACGCCCTGCAACCGCTGACGCTAGCATCTGTAGCGCAATAGACCTGCCTCCGGATCCGCATCACTCATAACGGCCGACTTAGACCAATCTGACGACGGCTGACTGATGGATGTGACAGCCTGTGTTCCCTCATATTGAAGATACAGCCATCCATCAGACTGACCTACGTGTGACGTCGTCACATCTTTCCGGATCGGCAGTGCGTTATGCGTTCATCTGTCTCTAACGTCTGTCTCTGTATCTGTCAGTTCACACGCATCTTTTGAATGCATAAACATATAAAATTTCATTCCCGGAACTTTTGGGGTAGTTTTATGGCGCACCTTTATTTGTATTTGATGCATGTTTTTGTGCATCTTTTGCATGTGCTGTGCTGCTGCCGTTTGGAGTAATAAGACTTAGTGCAGCGGCATACTTAAGGCATGGTGGGAAACATTACACGGTTTTTTTTGAAAATTTCATAACATTTCCAGCATTGGAAGAATTTTTAAAATTGGTTAAAACGTGACGAAGTTAGAACCACTACCAAGTAGGACGTTTTTGTGAGACACAAACCAGTAGGCCATACACTAATGCCATTATTTTATGATCGCATGTTCTAATCTTACTTGTGTTTCTGTGTATTTCTGTTTATTTAGTTATTAGGCTTTTGTGTCATTTTTTGTTTTCATCTTGTGTGTGTTTTCTGCCTTCACCTGGCG
>Ga0126335_1001727_pt1 | contig 12556 bp, 8 predicted proteins | sample OlaspJWI45metaG_FD_108409 | JGI IMG/M metagenome (GOLD analysis project Ga0126335, IMG submission 108409) | Marine gutless worms symbiont microbial communities from Oahu, Hawaii - Olavius sp. 1 OAHU.JWI-45 metaG | ecosystem: Host-associated > Annelida > Digestive system > Unclassified | place...
ATTTTCAATCATTAGATAGGCATCGGGGTCGGTTATTAAGTCGAGTTCTACACCCGTAAATTTTAGAGCCGATGTCCATGCTAATGAGGGGAGGGTCACGAAATGGAGACAATCGAGGTTATGCTCTTTCATTATTGTGTTTCGAGAATTTTCCAAGACATCGGACAGTAGATAATGGTCGTGATAATTTTGTAGCGTTTGCATTCCAAAATGCGCCCATGTTTTCTGGGCTCTCTCGTAATCCCCAATTTTGAGTGGTTCATCGTTTAGTTGCTCGTAAAACGCCTCTATGGGTGGTAATTTTGTTTCGTCGAATTTTTCCAGGAATGTCATGTAAGAGTATGGATACACACCCTTAGCAAATACAAGATCGTCATTACCGAGATATTTGGTTGTATTTACAAATTTTTCTCGCCCGCTTTTTAGAAGAAGGGACACCAAATTTTCGAGGGAGGTTGACATGAATTGAAAAGAGTCTAAAAACCGCAATTTGCCTACTTGAAACATGACATATTTTTCACTGTTTAGAGGGGTTACTACCACGTCATCGTAAGTCGGTGACTTACCGTCGGCTTTCTTTCTTTCCGTGTATTCTTTTTTAAAATGCTTTATAACAAAGTGCCCATCGTACGATTTTAAATTATGAAATACCACGGGAAGAAAGAAATCTTCGTCCGTTTCTAATTTTAGCTTTTTGTTGTCGTTAGAATTTTGATTTTTCGTCGCTTTTCTTTTTCGGCCCGTGGTTTTTAACTGTAAATTGCAGTTATCACATGCCGGAAATAGAAAATTGCCGCTGACGTGACAGTGGTGACGAACTTTATGATTTTTAGCACTAAAATTTGTACCACAAGCCGTGCAGTGTGTTGCCGCATCGTATTTAGTTTGCTGTTCATTTGAGAGTGGAAGCATGTCCTTTTGTTTTTTAAGAATTTCGCCTATAATTTTACTTTCGCTCATGACGTGATCATAAAATACGGACATGGGGTCTGGGCCGCTATAAATTACTGGATCTGTTTGATACTCAACAATATCGGTTACGCGGTGGCACGCAAAACCGCAAACTCGGTGTTTGTCGATGAGCTGGGTTGCTCTGTTATAGTCATCGTCGTCGTCTGCGGGGGACAGGAAGGATTCGAAATCGCAGACGAGATAAAACGGAAGACGGAATTGTTTTTGTGGGCTTGAAATTTAAGGGTGCAATCTTCGGGATCTGGATATTTCTCCGCCTGTGGAGGGTTACGCATGCATTCTGGGGTGTGGCGGTCTAGGACGTCTTTGGAAGAAAAAGGATGGAGACACCCATTGCACACGTATGCTACTCCATTATAATGAGTTCTGCCACGGACCAGACGGGACATGTTTTTGATACATACATAATGTTTTTTATCCCCCTGTCTCAGCAAAAGTAAATTTACGTGGTGTGGCCTATTGCGTTCTGGACTGCAGTACTGTATACAGAAATCTTTCTCGTCGAGCGATAGGACATTAATGCTGATGGAGGGGTTGAGAATTTCGAATTTGGGGATGTCTTTGAGAGCCAGAGGGAAATTTAGATTGGCGGTGTTTAATGTTTTTTCGTGAGGGAAATATTTGGTGACTCGATCTGCATGTTGATTGGTAGGATATAGGGACGCCAGCACCGACCACACAAAGCATTTTTGATCAGAGTTTTTTTTTACATTAACTGTATAGTGTTTGTCCGCGATGCGTTTTGGGGTGGGTATATATGAGGAGCCGTGCAAGGGGCGAAATTTAGTGATGCAAATTATGAAATTGTTCACGCGTTCGATGGTAAACCCACTACCGCGCGAGTTCCAGTGTTCAACTTGACTCGATAGTTCGCGCGTAATTTCGTCAATGTCTATGTCGCAGACTTCGTTTATATCTTGCGGCCTGGTCCCGAAATATGCCGGAAAGTGCATGATGTCGCCGTTGTCACGCTCCCGGCGAAATACGGCGTCCGCACGGGTATGTACACGTATGGATCTACAACAACAGCATAATTTAGACAAAATGATTTTGGCAAAGACCGCGCGCCTTGGTTACTGATGTGACGGTCTAAAGCAAGATTAAAACGAATAATACCTGAATTGTTGTCAATATTCTTTGACGTGTTGTCGGATTTGGTTGGTGTTTCGAGCTACGAATGACTCGAACGTCACATCTTCGCCTGTGGTTGGGATTTCGATCTCTGTGATGATGTCACCGACCGATCGACGCATGTGAGGCTTCGTGCTTCTTTTAGCACACCCACAGCATGTTGTCTTGTTGCATGTTGTAAAACATGCCGGTGGAAGGCGGCGGTGGCAGTGTCTACATTTGATCAGTTGGGCACAATAAGCGCACACGTCCGTCGACGAGTTCACTCCACAGTTTACACACGATTCTACAATACATTCAGGCAGACCGATAAATGATAGGAACAAAGCATATATGCTCACTGGTATGGTTATTAAAATATAAAATCAGCGATTGCTTAGCTTTACATGACGATTAGACTTACTTGTCTGGTCGTTCGCTAGTCGGTGACTTTCTGGTTGTTCGCTGCGTCGGCGGGTCTGTGTCCATCTGCTTTGGTATCTAAAATAACCACACCAGTGACGTCACTGATTTTACGGTTTTGGAGGTCGTTTGGCATGTCTAGTCAAATATAAAATGCCTCTACTAAAAAGAATGGCTATAAGACTTAATTGTCGGATTGTTACTACGTTGTTCCTCTTCCAGCTCGGCCCACATGGCGTAGCACAGCTCCTGAATACTATTATACTCCATATGTTCTCGTCGGCGTCGAGATAGGATCTGGCGAACGGCATGTGTACGTGTCTTATATAGGCAAGCCGCGCGACAGCTTGACTGGCCGGTGGGCTGGCGACAGCTGTTGTGCGACAGGTGCGGGCAATTATCGACTGGGTCGTAGGCGGGTTGGCATGGGGCGGGGCTAATTATGCAAATTAGTCGAGTGGGCGGGGGCCTAATATGCAAAGTGGTCAAAAGCGCTTACTTTACCACTACTATCGTATAATCGTATGAGTTCAGACAATGAAAGGTGCCATAATATTTGATTCACGAAAAATACAAATAAAAGACAATACTATTGCTATATGCCATTTCAATGCAGTCTACGGGCGTGACTGACAGACAAGGTAGACAGACGAATGGACAAACAAAATACATGTCATTGCGCGGTAATATTCATTATCGGCGACTGTATGGGCCTTGCGTATAAGTCTATTACTAATACGGCTTCATGACGGCGAAGACACGACATATCTACGTCTCACGTCACATAACTAAACACCGATAGATAGAGCGCATATAGCCTTAACTATACAAAAACGCTGAGTGTCTGCTGAGTCACGCAATTCATAGCAAATTTATGATTTTTTTCTGACGTTGTTATGAAGAAAACTGCGCTGCAGTCCTGAAGACCGGCTCGTTACTGTAGAAATGCCGTTCAGTGGTTGCAAAGTTACATGCTGCAGCGTAATACAAATGGCATGAGCCGACACTAATAGTGGAATAGTGTCGTTAGTCATGTATAAATATTCATAACAGTTAGGACCCAAACCCCATCGTAATCCGTCTTTTTTCTGATTCACTTTTTGCACATCTGCCAGAATGCCTGTAAATGCTGTCAGCTTGCACACCGCCTAACTAGTTATGCTTTGGCCTCAGGAGTGTTAATTTTCAGTAAAGAAGCTACTGGGGTTATTTAGACACGTTTAAAATGTTCAATTTTAAAGCATATGTAAGTACCTTTGCATATAGTTATATTATAATTTTACATTGTTATCAAACTAAATGGCCTATTAAAATGCGACGAGGCTTACTAACGTATTTCTGAATGTATGTAAAATTTATGAATGGCGTAAATGCACTAAATGCATGCTACGTATTATGTTTTACTAGCTTATATGTCTTGAAATTGAAGACGACATGGACGTGGCAAAAATGTTCTAAGCTGAGAGACGAGCATTATCGTAAATGCGATCGCCTATGATATGCCCAACCTGGAGTGAACGACAGCTGCAGTGCAGTGATCATCCAAATTCTAAACGACGAGCCTACTTTCGGAAAGCCAGTGATAAAACTTATCGTCGTAAATGGCAATAGCAAGTACAGTCTGACACGTAATAATATAGCCCAAGAGCTAGTGACACCGCGACTGACAAAGCTGTGACAGACGACGTAGGTTTGACGATTTCAATAGTAACAAGAGGTGCGCTTGGTACGGTAAGGTTTGACGTGCAGGCAGCGCAGCTGGAGATCAATGTCAAGTCGTGGGTTACGCATTTAACCCAACTGAAATATCGGCAAACGTAGCTTGTGTCAAATGGACGGGTTTGCTGATGAATGGTGAAATATTACCGTTAGACGCGTGTCATTAATCTTCCTAAACAAATGGACCAAACTGCATCATGAAATGTTCACACATCTCTGTCATTATTGCGCCGAAAGTTCGTCATAACTTTGGCGAGAAAATTGTAGGTTTTGTAGGCGACGAAAGAGCGCAAACATCATGTAATGCGAGATGTAAATACAGGCTCTCAGAGCATTAATTAACTTAGCGACGCCGTTCGTCATTTCGATCTCGTCAGATTTCGCCGCCCGATTGCAGTCGTATGCTTGTTTTATGGCTACGTAAATCAGTCCAGTTAACCAGGTTGTTGAAGTTTCACATCGACAGTAGGCGAAGAATGACAACATGAAATGAGTCTTAACCTGGCAACATTTTAGTTGAGTTTTCAACGCGCTCTAGCGTTATCGCACGCGTCTTAAACGAATTGAAGAATTTTTTAAAAACTTTTTATGCTGCCTAGTATTATACGAGCGTGTTCCAGTCAGTCACCATATCTTGATTTTTTTACGCCAATAATGTCCATTATATTCATTATATTTTCACACTAGTGAACTTGCTTGTTATTTGCTAACAGTAGTATGTTCTTATCAAGTCAAATAAATTTTTTGTGCACTTAATGGCAACGTAAACAGTCGGCTTTTTAAGTCCATACGTCGGACAGCTGCCTGTGGTACAGTCAGTTGCACAACGTTTATTAACAAAATAACAATCCCACATGTAAGTTTGCACTGTCCTCTTAATTCTCCGGTAAATCATTTTATTCCTAACTTTTATCAGTTAAATTTTATTTTTGACAAGATAAACATGTCTTAAGTACAACAATATTATTTAGAATTTTAATTCTCGTTACCTGTTGTATGGTGAAACGACAAAGGTTTAGCAACATTGATCTACTCGTAACTTATTCGAAACGAATGATGGACTGAAACTTGTTAGAAATATTTTACACCGTGTTTAATAAAATCGGAACCCTTTTTTGTTGTAACTGATCCAAATACAATATCCAAATTATGATTTGTTTTATCACGTCATTAATTAAAGAAATAAAATTTAGAATATTTTTATAATATAAATTGCTTATGTTAGTGCTTTATTAACAGTACTGTATCAAACTTTTGTTATGTTTCAGTGCTTTAAATCAACCAGCTGAACATTCAGCTGTAACTAAAAGAATTGGGCATTGTATCGAACACGTTTCAATTAATTATATTATTAGGCTGCATCGAATGCATGAGATACGGACTATTGCGATCGATGATCATGTAGCGTGTGGATCTGTCAGTCAGTCTGTCTGTTTACGCGGACGACCGTTTTTACTCATTCGCCAGATGGCGCCACTTCGATGCGGCCATTACTACATTACTGTAGACACTTTCGTTTCTATATGAACAGTGCTTTGTTGTTCACAGTTGCAGTTGTTTGTAATAAATAACGCGATGATGTCGACTGTTGTACTCAGACAGTCATTCGTTGACTGATCCTCCATTTCTTGAACAGATAATACTTTATTACATCTTTTATTGCCTTCTTTTTAGTCGACACCGGCGCAGAAGCGGCACGTGTAGGTTTACGCGCATACTTGCTAGATGTCGGCGTGGAGTCACGGATGGACGATATCATATAATTAAAGTGCATGTGATGCCGCAATGGGAGCTGGTGACATCGGCAAACGGCACGCGATATACGTTGCGCAACATGTTGCCGCTGCCTCCACTGCTAGTAGCTGTCCACCTCCAACTCTCCGAAACAGAAACAGAAACGCGCGACTATAAGAAAGCAGCATATAATTAGCCAATGAAAAAGACGCCGACATAGCACACGGACGACATTAGTACACTTTTTATGTTGTGCATTAAATTCAGCACGGTTTTTGAAACACCTGCAAGGGCGTGAAAGGACGTGATAGATAAAAACTAATCTTGACATGTTCAACATTCATTCTGCTGTAGGTAACGCCGATTACTACAGACATTCCGACTGAGATCATTTTGCTTAAGCTTAGTGTACACCGGCCACCCCTGAAAACAGGTTCGTGGACACGTGTTGAAACACCGGTTCACACTAACCGCGTTCACGGTATTCACCATATAACAGATTCAAATATACGAGTATCGTAATTTTCGGCAAGCAACACGTAAAAAAGCAAAACTCAGCGTAAAGAGACCAATTCTCCTAATTAGCACTGTCATTATATCCTGCAAAATGCCATGTTCGCCACAGTTTATTATTACAGCATTGCACAACAGCGAAACAAATTGCATAACTGTTCGTATCGGCAACAACATATATAATCATTGCTATAACATATTCTATAGCCAGAAAGGGTGTTTAAAATGTTCGCTGCGAGCCTTGGTGCATGTTGAAAAACTGTGGCTTTTCTGCACAAGATTGTCATAGCATTAACATCATCGACAGTTCGTGCAATGCGGCGACGCCCAGTGTCAGCTGTACATAAAGTAACCGAACAAAATTCGTCGTGTCACCTATTACACTAAATGATTCAATTTAATTTCTGTTCAAAAATTCTTTCAGCAACCACACGCTTTGATGTTTTCCTTCTCTGATAACATTTTTATCTATCGACATTGATCAAGCTAGATCGAGGCATTAATACATGCAGAGATTCCCACCGAATCTGTAATTATCTGCTATCACGCTTAAGACGTCTTGAATAAAATAAAATAAAATTAGATTGCAAGCAATCAACTAATACCATTCGCGGCATTCAGTCAATGGCATTGTCTACAATACTTTGCAAAACATTGCAACAAGCTATTCCAAGTGTTAATCAAGCATTGCCTTAGGTCGGCCACGTCTTGCACTGCGGTCTGATATGCACGATCTCGCATTACGCCCGATATTAGGTGATCAACAGGATTAAGATCAGGACTATTTGGAGCCTTTCATTACAAGTCTGGTGGACTTGTAAGTTGTTCAAAATTGTACAACTACAAAAGCAATATTATTACAACAGCGGTTCTATCAATATTCCCTTCATCTCCAGATCAGATAAGGCCGCGGAGGTTAAGGGGGTTGGATTAAATCGGGCACAGTTATTTTAAAATGACAAATTTAATTTTTCCATAGTTAGCGTAACGGTAGTAGATAAGTAAATAATTTTTATACCTGTTACACACTTGAAATATTCATAAAAATGATGGTGTTTGTTATTCTTGCATTTCATAACAAAGCAAATATGCAATAGTTAAATTGTGATATTTGGTCAGTAAAATCCCAGGATTAACATTTCCTTGATTTTTAAAAAAATATTTGCTAAAATTATTTGAAAAATTTGAAAAGCATTCAAAATTGCTGTTACACTTTAGTTTTTTTATTTGACTGAACTGAGCTCTTTATGGTTTAAGTTATAAGGGGTCCTTTCTTCTGACAAAGTGTGCTGCGATATCGTACATGTTGTGCTACAAGTGGTTCTTGGAATGAAGTATTTACTGGAGTGTTTCTCTTTCTTTTACTTTATCTGATGATTCACTCACTACAACATAATGGATTTGGAACGAAACCGGGCTAACTTGAAAGAGCACTTGTCTACGTTAGCGCGATCACAATTGCAATATAGCAGAACGAGATTTGAACTAACAAACTACAGCACGCAACTCGATCGTCTATTGTGGGACGCCTTTCAATGCATTCTCGCAAGTCGTTGTCGCGCACTGTTGCCCACACTCAGCCGATCGCACCCAGTCTCTACGCTAGCAGAGCACTTGCCGGCAGCCGCTTGCTCAGTATTTAGCTAATGATGCTACCGTCGACGCGACGCGTCGCTACCTGGACGCGTCTGTAGCGCGGCACGCGTCACACAGCTGCCTGGAGAACTGGTTCTGGTGACGTCATGCAGCCACGCGATTCCAGTACGGATGACCTCTGGAGCATCGTGTCGCTGGACGATTTCTCCGATGACTTGCTGGCTATTGCCGGAGTTAACGATGACGACGATATGACGTCGACAGCAGCAGGCTGCAGTGATGAACGAAGAGACGCTCTGTTACCGCAACAATCGATGACGACGACGGCGGCGGCGACGGCAAAGGTGAAGTCAGCGAAAACGAAGGCGACGAGATCAGTTGTTCGACGCAACGAGAGAGAACGTAATCGCGTCAAACAGGTAAACGACATTTCCGCGTTAAGTCTCAAGTACAGTTTGTTCCATTCTTCAGAATATCTTATACACGACAATACCGACTTAACTGTTATTAATGTGCGAAAATAATAACAAGCTTGTGATTGTTGTTGGCCGCTATTTTTATTGATGGACACTAGAACGCATGAACGGAACAGTAACGTAAGCGCCAAAATATGCAAAAGAAATTTTGGTATAATTTACCAACCACAATACACTGTATCGATAAGGACAAAGCAACAATATTGCAAATACCAACGATGATATTCACGACGCTTTTTTACGAAAGGTTTAACAACTGGATGTGCAGCAAGGTCACTGCCTGTGATTCACGAACAGGCTGTCTCATCTCGCCATTGTCGTCGAGTACGTAAGTAAGTAAGTATAGTAACTTTATAGCGGCAAAGTTGATCAAGAATATCATTGCAAAATAAATTACCAGGAGATAGAGAAAAAAACAGTTAAAATTTTTAGTGACACATTACACTATTTAATTTAATGACCGACATCTAAAATGCAACGAGTTGGAGTCGGATGAAGAAAATGTTGAAAGCTGAAAAGTCGTACTATAACGTAGAGCACATGTAAGTTCGATCGCAATAGAAAACAAATGTGTTGCTTAGAAACAGGAAGTGTGTCGTTACAACAGAGCAGATATTAAGTTCCTAAATCGTATAATTACTCCATAAGCCAGGCCGTTATTTCGCCAAGCCGTCGCTGCTGCTCGTTGACGTTCTGTGCATTGGCGTCGTCAGCGTCGGGCGACCATGGTGGACAGGGTTCTGGACATTAATTGTGACATTCTGCTTTGCTGCAGTCGTTCAAAGCTACTATTTGCTTCAGTGATCAGATACACCAAGATAGAGTGAGTTGACAAGATCAAATAGAAAGCTCAACAGAGAGCTGTTGTAAGCCAAGTTCAATAGTTGACACGTACGATTAGCTTTGTAGTGCACACTTAAGAACGGCGTCAATGAGCATGTGTGTGGCTGTTTTGATGCAGGTAAACCAAGGCTTTGATCGGCTTCGGCAGTACGTTCGTCTGCCTGGTCTAAGCAAGAAGAAGCTCAGCAAGGTTGACACACTTCGAGCGGCTGTCGTATACATCAAACAGCTGCAGTCGTTGCTAGATGATTTTAACGCCGCTGCTTCATTGCACGGCAACGAACAGTTACCGTCCAGTCTACAGCAGCCGCAGTATCAGCAGCAGCAGCAGCCAGACGCCGTCGCCAGCCCGTCATCCGACTTCGTCTTCCTATCTCTGCTACAGACTGGCATCACTTCGCCCACAGAGTCATATGAAGCCACTGCCAATACTTTCGGTATTCTACCTACATCGTCGACGCCGCTGTGCACCACGTACTCGACGGGCAGCGCGTGGCTCCCCCTGGCGGACATCAACGACAACAACTACGTCGTCGCAGAGTCCTCTTCACAATGCCCAGAACCCTGTCCACCATGGTCGCCCGACGCTGACGACGCCAATACACAGAACGTCAGCGAGCAGCGGCGACGACTTAGCGAATTAACGGCCTGGCTTATGGAGTAATTATACGACTTTAATAGGTCTATATTTGTTGTCTATATTTGTTCTCTAGCCCAAATCTCTCAGTTATCGTGATGCATTTGTTGTTTTGCAACAAATATTTTTCTTAGCGTCATCGATAAAACTATGAAGTGATTAAAGTAATTTGGCGAAGGCCGAATCGTTGTAGAGAAATAGGGACTTCAGTCTAATACAATGTTTCTGGGTCCCAAAGTCTCCATCCCAAGCAGGACCTTGATGCGTTCAGCGGTATTTGCACATCGAAGCCGCATGACGGACAGACTGAGAGACGCTCGGGATCATCGATCGCAATAGTTTTAATTTTATTCATTCGATGCAGCCTGGTAACTAACAACAGTTGGCTAAGCACTGCTATATGGAATGTGCTTTATACAATCACAGTTTTGACGTGGCACGCTAATCACGAAATGTGTACGGCAGAATTCTACCTTCAAGGATTGATCTTGCGCGTTTGAAATAACTATAGCAGAACTGTGCAAGCGTAGTTCCTGAGTAAGCAAGCGTGAGACCTAGACACGCGTCAGCAAAGGCGGCGCTAACACTTGTCATATGACACGCTATCTTGTAACGGTTCGGCGGACATGCTCGCCGTGACATGAAAGCGCCGTCGATGTTCAAAGCGATTCCCATACCGTGAAAGACGACAGCGACTATAGGCGCGGGTGTTTGCAATGAAGACGTCGTCCAACGAGCAATTAATGTCGCGTTGGCGTGACGTTGTGTTGCGCAAAGAGTGGTTCCCAACCTACACCGGTTTCCGGCGCATTATCCGGTGTTTCCGGTGCCTACGCAGACCAACATCCGGTCGACAATCACCCAATCCTCTCTGATCGTCATCTCAATAGTTATCATTTTTTTCTGAATAGAAATAAGTTTTTATGTTGCTAGATCTAACAGTGCTTAACAGTTGGCTTTGTGATCATGGATCGAGTTATGTGCGTTATTCAGGTTGCGTGATTTACCAGTATGTTAACTGTTCAGTTCGGTGTTTGCTTGACTAACGAATGTGCCTTTTCGGATTTAGCTTTACTGCCTTATTATTTTAAGCATGTATGTGATATCATTGTGACAACACTATACGACTGCATGGACTTCTGCTCAGCCTATTTCAAAATGTTAATACGGGTTACAAATTCGTTTAACGTTCATGATAGCAGTAGCACCGTTAATGTACACATTTGTTCATGAGTTAAATGCATTTGTGATGTTGTCGTATTTAGTAGCTCAAACTTGCAAGTTGCAAGCAAGCAATATGTGAATTCTGTATAATATGCGAACTGTTATCGACGTCGATTTCTAAGTAGTTAGCCTACTGTATTTTGTGCATACTCTATGTAGCAAATTATGAAGATTCTGCTAATGCAACTGTGATATATTTTGGCATTATTCGACACTGTATCGCTCATGAGAAGGTAGGCCTATGTGTCTGCAGGTTTTAACCAATATCTAAACTGTTGCGTATCGATTGCAGTTTTGAATGCACGTTTGAACTTGCACTGAACGTGACAGTTCTGTAGTTATATATTGTGATACTGCCGATCCTGTGTATATAATTTGTTGTTATAATGTATCCCAAGTTACTGTCAATAACGACACGAACATTACAAAGCGCAAACAATGAAGTCAAAGTAATTTGGCGAAAGCCGCATCGAATGTAAACATGTGTTTTTTATACTTTACAATGGACAAAATTTTCCCACACGCCCCAGCCTCTTTCCATAGGGGGACTAGGATCATCATTTGATACATTGTGCCTTGAGTCCCAAAACATTTTTACTTCCAACAGGAACTCAATCCCTTTAGCCGTTTTTGTACAGCACAGCCGTGACAGACGAACAGACTGACATACCACGCTACGGGATCGCAATAGGCCGCATTATGCACGTTATGCATTCGATGTAAGCTAAGAACGTGCTGCTTTATTGCTAATGTATGTGATCTTAACAAACTGTTCGGATGTGTAGATTTTACGAATTTATTGTATAATTGAATTGAATTGCAATTTAATGTAAGTTTCTATCGATGTTTATGATGAATTACATTGCATTTGAATAGTTTGTTGCGTTATTGCTTTAGACATGCATAAAATAATCTATATTTAATTTTCAGGGTAGCTCCAGGGCATCCAGGGGATGGTTTTAGGCACAAAAAATTGGGAGTCGTAGGCATAAGGCCAGAAAATTTACGTTTTTTGGAGAGGATAAAAAGGTTAAAGCCTGAAGGGGTGTTGGGGGTTGGAGGTTGTGGTGGGCGGGGAAGTGGCATGGTGAGGAAGTTGAGGAAGTTGCTTTGTGGGTCTGTTTGTCTGTTTGTGCTAAAAACTCGGAAAAGGGTAGGGCGATTGTCTCCAAATTTTCAGAGTAGCTCTAAGGCATCCAGGGGATGGTTTTTTGCACAAAATTTTTTAAGGTCGTGGGTAGGGGGTCAGCAATTTTACATCTTTGGAGGAGGGTAAGGAAAGTTAAGAGGGCGTTGGGGTGGGCAGGGG
>Ga0126335_1001728_pt1 | contig 12555 bp, 6 predicted proteins | sample OlaspJWI45metaG_FD_108409 | JGI IMG/M metagenome (GOLD analysis project Ga0126335, IMG submission 108409) | Marine gutless worms symbiont microbial communities from Oahu, Hawaii - Olavius sp. 1 OAHU.JWI-45 metaG | ecosystem: Host-associated > Annelida > Digestive system > Unclassified | place...
ATTGTAACACAGTGGAGTGGTTCTGATGGGACTGAAGCCTATCTCAGTGGCCAACTGGCTTCCTTCAGTGCTTTGACGCTGTTGGTTGGGACATCTGGCCTGTAAAAGTCGTCCCCGAAATGACCTATAAAGTGTCGAGTGGGACGTTAAACCTCTGCTCACTCACTTTTCATTTTCTGGTCGTCTTTATGCTTCTAAATGCTTATGGCTTCATAGCTTATTAGTAGTGTAACTGATGAAGCATTTATAAGCAGAGAAAGTTCACTGCTGTGCATTCCATTTATTTATCATTTTTTGCTTGCTACATTCGTTATATTTCTTCCTCACTTTTATGTGCTCACTGTTGTTATAAATTACCTCTGTTCACTGTGATTTTCTGTTCAGTTTGTTTCGTGCAGCATTATTTAAAGGTCTTTTTGGCTTTGTCGTTTTTCATGCTACATTCCTTTTGTGTTGGCATTAGGGCTGTACCAAGTATTCTATTTGGGCCAAATAGTGTATGCGTATTACTAAAAGTAGACCAAATACACATATTCATTCATTTGCACTGCAGTAACAGCGGTTAGCTGCGACAGAGACTGGTCAATAGCAGCAGCCAACTTTGCTGCTACATGACTGCCTTTTCACTTAACTTTAAATTAGTGATGATCCTGAATGTGAATGAATATCTAGTATAACGATATTAACGTTAACAATGATGAATGATAATGACACTGCTTCGAAGTTAAAAGCAACTGCTCGTATTCTATTTGTTATAACAGTTTTAATTATTGATAATCGGCGGAATAGTTAAAACCCCCTATTGGGTACAGCCCTAGTTGGCATCGCTGTTTTTTTGCTTGGTGCCATGAGTTGTGTGAAGGGAATTTGAAACTTAGTAATTATGTAGGTAGGCTCTCTTGTTGTTTGGTAATGTTGTGTTTTTTTCTGTTTAGTGAGTTAATATTCCAAAGTTATACGTGTGTTGTTGGTTTTAGATATTTACTACCGTGTATCATCATCGTGGTCATTGTGTGAAAATTTGTGGTGCACCTGTTACATTTCATATATAGCTGCATTACTTAATGTTATGCCGGTTTTGATGATGATTTTGATGCTTGACTGGTGATTGTATTCCACTTCCTGTTATTCGCCATGACTTTAGTATTTCAGTATTATTATTGCATGTTGTAAAATTGTAATTATTATCATCACAAGGTTATGAGTATTCTATTATGTTCTGTTCACTCCATGTCAGTCTATTCCTTAGCTGCTAGCATGCATGTGGTTTCAGTCAGCAGTAGCTTATAGTGAATGAGTAATAGCTAACTTAAATATGTTGCTGATTGAAACCAGGTTGTTGGTCCTGTCATTACTTTACGTAACACTGGCTTTTGACTACAGCATGACTAGCTTGTATGTATAACTAATTTAGATCAACTACGTGCTGATATATGCAGTCGTCAGTATTTCAGTGAAGGCCAAGTTTGGGGGTTTTGCATGTGCATCCGATCCTAAGCAGCCACGTAATTTATTGCTTTATTTTCCATGTATAATTTTGCATAATTTTCGATTTTTGGTCGCATACTTATTAACACCTGGAGACTGTACTGTTTGCGAAAAGCTACTGAACACTGGCTGTTTCTGACGACTTGAACACCTTCCATCGCACGTCATTTTTGCGTTTAATTCTGTACGGTATCCTTGCAGTCGTTTTTGACATTATACCACCTTAATCACATTCGTTATTATTAACTAACTAACTAATATAAAATTTGTGATTACATAGTTTTAAGAAAATCACATATTTCTGCAGGCCCTAATTGTACAGAAGATGCATTGACATCACTAAATTTACTGTATCTATTGTTACGGATATGTGTGCCATATTGCATGTTGTGAGTGCGGGTTATATGTAATGACACGCAAAATGGCGGCCTCAACATTGACCATAGAGTTATTTAGCAAATGACGTCATTGTCACCATATGTTTAAGCATCAGATGAGACATTTGTTTGATCGCTGCTGCCTCGCGTATTGACTTTTGTTTTTAGATGCCACATATTTCTCTTATTTCTGATTGTATGTGGAATTCCAACTGTTGAACAGAGGAAAATGCAAGAGATAGTTTTACTGTGCTAATCGGTTGATTGTGGCTGCGCACAGATCGTGAGTTTTGTCTGTAGATGCTGCTGCAATTCTCTTGGTGTTTCACCGCCTCACTGGAATCTATTTCTCGTATGTTGTCATGTATCCATCTTGCTCTGCTTGAGCTTAAAACTTTCAGCTGACTGCAGTACCTCCCACTATATTGTGATTTTCCTCCCTCGAGTAGGCTTAGGGTCAGGCTCAGAATAGGCTTCAGGGTTACAGTGGTGAAACCTCAGGAGTGCTGTTGCCGTGTATAAATTCATTCTCTTACATACTTACTTTAGTTTCTTACTAGGTTCTGGCATTCAATTTCAGCTAGTCTTTGTAGTGGTAGATGTGATATTGTTGTTTTTCATGTCACTCATAGTTAGTAACCACTGCATTGGTGGTGCATTTCCATGTGTATTTTGATCCATTTTACTACATACGTTTTTATGCAGCCCACATGTACTTTATGTCTGTATTTAATTATTTATTGCTCTATACAGATAAAAAAACAGTTGTAAGATTTAGACAGCTTACAGGTCCAGCAGATTGGGTTTTTGTCACACTGCATCCATTACACTGTGCTTAGCCTAGAGTGGAGTGGTCACGGTGAAATCGGAGCCTGATCTCAGCGACCAACTGTCTTCCTTCAGTGCTTTGACACTGTTGGTTGGGTCATGTCGCCTGTAAAAATTGTCCCCAGAATGACCTATAAAGTGTCGAGTGGGACGTTAAGCTTCTACTCAATCACTTAAATAAAAACAGAGTATTGTGATCTGGGATGTGAGGTGGACAGAAGGTCCGTAAGGTGTGAAACTATACAACGATGGTCATAAATAGTGAAGTGGATGTCGTGGCTGTGTTTTTTTGTTGTTGGTATATATTTTATGATGTGTATGGTGGCTGAATTTATGCATTATCTTTATGTTTTACAGTTTGTTTTGAGACATATGCTAGTGGTATGCTATTTGTTAGCTGAAAAATCTCCAGACTACTTTACTTTACTTTAAACTATGCCAAATACTACTGGTAACTGTGTGTCATTTTGCATTTGTTCACTTGTAGGCCATCAGGGGCCTGTTTGTTGCATGAACGGGATCGATCTGTGGGTCAACTTTTTGCGCCGCTGGAGAGCTCCAAATGTCAATGCAATGCTTTGCCCAGCTAGAGTGATCCATTCTAAACAAAATGGCTGCCAACAGTAGTACACAGAATCGCAAAATATGGTGACAATATCAAGCTTAATAAAAAAGACAACTTCCGGCAAAATATGCTTTAAAAATGATTACCTGGCAACGTCTTAAAATCTGCCGTTTTCTGTTTGACTTGTCTGCAGTCGTGGATAGTGTTCGTACATTAGGCCCAAGAAATATGTAAACAGACGTCATGGCTAACGTCACTGCCTCACGCGTATCGACGTTTCAGGCCGATCCAAAAAACTTGTAGCGGTTCAGTGGGAGCAAAACGTTGATCCATGGATTGCTCCAATATTTATGGAACAGTCCATGTACAACAGGCTGCAGTGGTGTATTTAAATTCTTTGGCATTGTATAATTGTCGAGTTCTGCAGATTAAGCTAGCCCAGGGTGCACTGTGACATAGTTATACTTACCTATACTTACTTACTTTGTGCAGTGGTCTAGCCATAGTTATACGGAGATGGGGTACGCAATCTGGCCAAGTCGTGGAATTGAAGGCAAAAAAGGTCATACATTTTATATAGCACCCATTAGTGAAGGAACCTCACTGCAGAAGCGCTCAAATTTGACATTGTCAAGATATGAGGAGAAAATCTGGGCAGTCGGTGTCCAGTAGGGTTTATGAGTAACAGAAATGTAACGGTAATTTACTCTGAAGTCAGAGAGTGTCCGTTAAAAACCAGGGCTTAGCTATGTTTGTGTAGCGCGCCGCAAGGTCGAAGTGGATAATCATGCATATCCACTGTTTTGTAGTAGTCTGTTATTTGCACCCTTCAGTTCTGCATACACAGTGCAGCAGAACTATTAAAGCTGCAAATTTCTGGCGACATTTTCGTTCATAAAAATGAAACTGCTCAGACCATATCCGCGACCGTAACCCATAACAGTCGAGGCTCTTACCCATGGCTATGCCACTGCTGTTGTGCAATAGCACAGAGCTTTCATGTGTTATTATTTTTGACTGACTATGCTACTAACTCACAGTGAATGTGTATTTCAGATGCTCAGAGTCACAGTATTATATCCAGTTGTCAGACAAAAGATTGAACTCCCCGTTTCTCCCTACCTTCTTTTTACCCCTGTCTCTCTCTCTTTGCTGAAAAGCAGTGTTGCTCCCCTTGCGTGTTGTGGGGTAAAGTCCCAGCCATGAACAGTTATTACCTGATACCCACCCAGAATACCAATCATCGGGGAGGGGCTTTGGAGGCAATGTGTTATTTGTATTTGCATTGTGTTGTTGTGCATTGCTGAATGGTGGATCTCAAAAAGTAGGCTCTACGGCTTTTGTTTTCTGAGAAAATCATCAGAGAAGACCCAACTCTTGTTCTTTACATGTAGTGTTGTTACTTTGTTCTGACTCGTGTTTGCAGCACGTCTGCAGCATGTGCAAATTGTGCATGCAGATCCACTCCAAGTGCTTCACTGCGTACTCTGGCATTCTCTCTTGTTGAACCGTTTTCTTGGCAGTTAACTAGATTTGGTTTTTTGTCACGCTGAGACCCTTACGCTGTGCTTAGCCTAGAGGCGGTTGCCTTGGGTTTATTCAGTGTAAGATGGTGGAGTGGTCTTAGTGGGATTGAAGCCTGTTCTCGATGACCAGCTGACTTTCTTCAGCGCTTTGACACTGTTGGTTTGGTAACCTGGCCTGTAAAAACCGTCCCCGAAGTTACCTATAATGTGTCGAGAGTTGAGTGCATAACCTTTGCAAGCATCTAGCTGCAAATGACATTGATGTTGTGATTTTGTGATTGACTTATTGGCGTATGTATCGAGTTTTTAACTCGACCATATAGTTCTGCTCGTGAAATGCGTTTATTGCAGCTTGATACATGCAATCGGCTCTGTATTGTTGCCGAATACGTAGGATGCGGGTGCAGGTATGTCACTAATGCAAGGTGACTTAATTACTTAAAACTAAAAAGTTGCAAAATAACAGGTGGGAAGTTTTTTGAGACACGATGTATAACAACAATTCCGCACGAACAGTTTACTGTTTTATCACGACATACCGGAGGAACACGATTCGTCCAAATGAACGTTCTGATATGATCAGAAGATGCGCGTAATACTGAGTAAAAGTCACCTTGCCGCCGCAAGTAAGCACACCGTAAAGCCGACCGGCCCATTTAAACTTTCCAAGCTTACTCAATATCAAATGCAGTTTTTTAATGTAACAGTATAAAATCTTAAACTGCTATTCATTTGCAGTAAAACCACACCTTAGTTGCAATTTTATCTCTACTAAGTCAACAGTAATTAGAAGTTAAACATATGTACCCCCCAAAAAATTGAAAAACAGTAGAAACTAGCATTGTCATCATAAGAACTGTCATTAGGTATCTATATAAACTAATTTAAGAACTCGAAACTTAGTGAAGTATCTGCTCAATGTGCCCTCCTTTGGCTTTGATGACGGCCTGCAGTCGAGGTCTCCACTGGTCAGTGGCATGGTCGATCAGTCCCTGGTTCATTTTCCCCCAGCTATGCCGGATCTTTTCCTTCATGTCGTTCAAGCTTGTGACGCTGTCCCGATAAACCATCTGCTACAGCGCACCCCACACAGAATAGTCCACAGTGTTGGGATCTGGGCTGTTGAAATGAGCAGAATTTGAAAATAGCTATAGCCGTTTGTCGGTGACGCTTCAGTGGGATCTCAAAATTTACATTTGTCACAGTGCCTAGCTGGAAAGGGAAACTGTTTGCGTCAGGGGTGGGAAATAAGGGAGCAAGAAACTAACGGGGTGGACAGACAGCAAAGTTACAGCAAATCCCACCCTTTCTATTGTTAAACGCCACAGACCGCTTTCTCACTGACGTGTACCCACAGGGTAGGCCAAATTAAACGGGGCCACGCATTTCAGCTAGTAATTCAGAAGTGCTGCTCGGGTCTTTTGGCAGAAAACAAGGCCATTTAATTCTTAACATGACAACATAATATGTTTAAGTTGTATCTGTGACAGTATTTAAGACATTCAAACATTTGACTTTTCAAGACAGTGCATCAACATATTTAAGGTGTGGTGGGACACGTTACACGATATTATAGCAAAAATTAACCCTTTTCAGCAGCGAAAAAAATGAAAATTGGTTAAGGTTTCACAAAGTTAGAGCCGATTACAAAGTGGGAAGTTTTTTTGAGACACAGTGTACACTTCAGTAGAGAACGAGATCTCTAACAAGTTAATTGTTTCATCTACCTTTTCATCTCTACCTTCCGTCTATACATATTTGGTTTTTCGCTGTTTTATGTTGTAAACTTTGTATAGCATTAAAATTTTTAATGTTGCGTCACGATGGTGTTAAAGAGCTTAATGAACTTAGTTAATAAATAAATAAGTTTTAAAACAATTAAAATTACAATTTGCCACACAATGTGCCACTGTTTTGTAATTTTTAATGACAGCTTGAAGCATCGTTCAGTTACAGGCTCACAGCTCACATAGAAATGTGAAACAGTACTGCGAGGTGCTGAAGTTCTGAACTGTAACCTGCTATAATTTGACTAGTCTATGTCCGACTAATGTATTGTGGGAATGCAGCATTGTCGAATTTGCCGAATAAGCTATACCCAAATTGCATCACACGGCGCAGCAGTTCGCCTATTCCCACTAGTTCCCTACAGACGCTGTAAGTGCTATACGTATTGTGTGCTGACGATTACCGGCAGATTGTGTGTCTGCGACGAGTACACAGCCAATACATATTTTATCGACTTTTTAGTCGCATTTCACTCGGCACATCGCATCTTGCCGGTTATATGAACTGTTGCTGTTAGCGCGCCGGCCACCTGTGGCGGCCGTCGAATGCCATGGCGCTACAATGCGAGCCATTATCGCATTAACCGTCGCCTATAATCGAATAGCTGCCGGTTAGCAACACGGTTGGTAGTCGAGGCGACGTGAGTGTCCCGGAACGGCCGTATCATTGCGCCAGGGTTTCCGGAGCCTAATGTTGGCGGCCTTACGCCGTCGTGGCGCTAACTTTGAACAAACTCTGGGTCTGGAAGAATGATACGAGTTCTGGCTTCGAAAAATTTCGATCATGCACAGTGCGTGCTTGTCCACTCGATCACACTTCGTCAGCGAGTAAAGAAGTGGCCAAAGTAATTTGGCGACGGCCGCATCAAATCCTTAAAGAAAATCTGGACCCCCTTCTTGTGTTCCTTGAGTCCCCAAGAGACTCCGCCCTAAAAGGACCTCGATCCGTTTAGCCATGTTTGCGCAGCAAAACCGCGTGACGGACGGACTGGGATCATCGATCGCAATAGTCCGCACCTCATATATTCAATGCGGCCTAAAAAGTAAAGGAATTCCTCTTTCTTTCAATGTAGCCGTCAGCGGCCTTTGCCAAACACCAGCTTGCACTGAGACCACCAACACAAGGTTAGTACATCATGTGTTCACTCCTCAGTTTTTAAGCTTTTGGTGACAGGCTGAGAGGCACATAGGTGAAAATAATGCAACCAATCAGTATGGGCAAGGACAGTAAAGAGAGTATGCAACTGACAGTGCTAAAATGATCAAATACGACTTTATTTCATTGGAACAGTTCTATGTGACGCGACTTGCCAAAGACCCCCCCCCCCGAATTCTGCAGGCAACTGAGCGCCCTGGTCTGTCTACGGGCGGCTGGAGATGCTAATGTAACGCGGCGTCATACAAACCAATAAATGTTGCATTTAAGCTACACGCCACGCAGGTGATCGAATGTCCATCAGTAGCAATTTGTCTACTCTTCTCCCCTTCATCTCACAGTTATACCTCGCCGGGGAAAGGCAGTGCGCGAGTTTCCACTGTATAATTAAAGCATCGAGTGAACTAACACGTACACGTACTCTGCTTCCAGTTTTTGCGCGCGTCATTCGTCATTCGACGATGCTATTGCCATTGGGAAGCGGTCTGTCCGTCACATTTGTGGACCACGCCTAAACAGCTTAAAATGTACAAATACGGCATGCATTATAAGATAGGCCTACTCTGAAACTTGTCCGGCATCATACCTGAGACTTCTTAGCGCACATGCTGGCCGAGTTCACGACACGACAGGTAGATACCGTGCGAACTACTAGTCTCACGGGCTTCCAGCATACGTCTTTAACGCGTCGTTAATTTTGTCGATCGAATTCAAGCTTTGATCAGCCGACTGAAAAAGCACGAAGAGGGACAGAAATTTCTGTCAGCAAGCAGCAATCATAGGCTTGCATTTATAGGTGTTGTGCAGGTAAAACTAAGGTCTGAGGTCCCTCGACAACGTGTGCCATAAAAGTGGCTTCAGACGAGCAAACGTGTCGGCGGACATGTTGCCCGACGTGTATGGCAGCATGTCGGCCGACATGTTGGTCGTCTGAAGCCACTTTAACTGAACACTTCAGAGGTGAGTTTTTCTCACTAGAAGGGTAACGGCCCGCCATTACGGGGGTCCGCCACTCCAGACGGCCGCCATTTGAGATTTCTCACTAGGGTCAGCTTCAGGGTCAGGGTCATGCTTGTTGAATTTAGGTTTTAAGTTAGTGTTAGGGTTAAGGTTCTGGTGTTTTGGTCAGTAGGGTGAGCTGTAGGGTCAGTGCCAATTAGCAAGAAATCCGGAATAGCGGACCCCCTGAATGGCCGACTCAAACCATTAGGCGCTATATCCAGTGTCTGGACCTTTCCTTTCGTTTATTCGTGCACTAGTACGCTGATTCCAGAACTTCTCCAGTGGAATAATGATCTGCCAGTGAGAGTGAGACGGTACCAGGTAAATCACAAGATAGCCAGCTAGTGCAAATGTCGTTGCAACTGTTGTCTGTGCAGCAGTTGAACGTCCAGAGTAGTTGCTGAGCCACTGAACGGCATGATCTGACGAATGTATCTTAGTACGAGCGCTCACGAACAATGGCGCCATTGACAGACGGCGTCATTCACAGTTACGACAAAGCGGGTAAAACCATCGATTAACTGTCTCCCGCTAAAAGCCTCTCATCTGACCACTCGCATTCATCCCATATTGACCCAGCGCCGTTTACTCTGTTGTATCGGCGTCAGCGTTCGATTTCTGAAATTGTTGCAGGGGATCGTCCATCCCCTTTCCTCCCCTTCCATTCTTTCTCCTACCTGCCCCCATTTCCACGAAGCGGCTTACCTTTAATGTAACTATGTGATCGGAAGAGCGCTACGTTTACAGAGCTCTGCCGACAAACGATTTTTGTCGCATATTTTAAGCACTACGAGTTCAGCCAAATTTCATGTTTAACTTCATAATCTAGAATCATGCCGACTTACTTCACACTGACTTTTGCTGATTGACAATGGTTTGTCTACTGTTTTCTATAGTGTACCTAGTATGTCTGCAAAGTTTATGTGCGAAGTTTCACGCATATTTCAAGTGAAAATGTTGGTGGTTTGCTGTTTGTCTGTTTTATCTCCATATCTCTGTGTTTCTTATTATTGGAATTTTTGTGTCTGCCTTCGGGCGAATAAACGTACCGTAGTCATAATTCGGCTAATTCGAATATCATCCGGAATTTCTCTATAGCCATCTGGAATGTGAAGAAATTCAGACTGGGGGTCTGTGTTTAATTCGGCCAAACAGGCTGATCAGATTCAGCACACATGCAGTGTTGTCATGTTTAATTAATTGCATGACACATATTACAGCAATTCAGCGTAATTGTCTACCGCCCGTGTGTTACCCGCTCAAGGCAGTTGTTGCCAATATTATTGCTGATGATTCTGAGAAGCGAAGTGACACCGGCAGCCGTCACCTGCAATAATTGATCACATCACCTGTCTACCTGTCTGTGACGGCTTCACGCTACAGCCGCTGCTCTAACCGATGCATCGCTCCCAATTCCCCGTCATTGACCCAGGCCACACCGGCTCCAATAATCTACCAACTTGTGTGACTATAATATATTGCTACAACCAAATACTGTTTTATACGTTTCGTTATAACTGAAACTAAAACTTTCAATTAATATAGGCTTATCTTCAATTTGTTACCGCATAACACGAGTATTGGTTTTCCGGTTTTTACATAGTTTGTGATGCAGATCACGCTTGATTGATCATGTTCACGCGAGGTAAAGGTAAATACAAGGGTTCGGACATTTGATTCGGTCTCATGACATGGTGCCACTTCGTTTATGAGAACCTCACCCCAGAAGCGATCCTCCAGCTTCTGTTCATGATAGCGCATTTGTTTCGTCATGATGTGATCAAATGAGTAAATGTCATTAGTTTAGTGATACTTTTGCTTTTACTGATGAATCAGTGAAAATGTTGCCACGAAATTTGCAAAATTCACAAACCTTCAAAGTTTGGCAAACCTCCGACGCTCAAGTTCAAAGGTTTGTGCTTTTGTTGCATCATTATAGCAAATAGTTTTTTTGGTTTCCTTTAGATTGATGACATTTTATATCTATATCCTTCTGCAATGCAGAAAACTCTGGCCATATCAAAAAATCCCCCCCCCCGCATTGCGACACCTCCTATTGGTGGCCGACACCACCTGTATACTTAATGTCCGTCGACACTCTCCGGTTACAATACAAAGGCCGGATGCAGCGCAGTAGTGAACGCTTCACGGTGAAAGATGTATGGTCTTGCAGGCCTGAACAGGTATAGCGCTCTCTCTCACCTGCGCGGCTCAATTGTTAGCTCTCCGTTGTGTTGCTGTTGCAGCACTTCGGTCAATATATTGCTTGATACCTGGTCAATGATAGACTGTTGTAACCGCCAACTGTTAGGCTCATCACAGCTAATCAACATGAACAATTGGCAGGTAGTGAGTGGCAGTGACACGTTTTCATGTCTCGGTCTTGGCTAGAGTCGTGATCTAATTGTTACTGCAAAGTGCAAACAAGCGCAGTAGTTTCGAAATGTCACAGAGCGCCTATGTCTGACCTATGCCTTTCCTAAATTTCGTGCAGTTCGGTCCATTTAACTTATAGAAAGTTACCTTTTCTCCAACGAGGACACTTTTTGTTCCGGACTCGGAGAACACCAGTGAAAGAGTAAGTCTGTCATTCGAAATGGAAAAATAACTTTTCGGTTTAACATCGTTAACGTCTTCGGATTACTTTCACTTTGGCATCAACACAAATACCAGAAAACACGCTTACAAACTATACAAACCGCAAACTCTTGTAGTTTTCGAACAAAATTGTTATCATGTAGAATTTTAACAGTGTGGAACTCACTCCCAGCTAACACAGATTTTTCATTACTGGCGGCTTTTAGACGAGCAGTGCACTCAACTGATCTTGCGAAGTTTTTACATTGTAGGCTATTAACGATTAAACTCTATTGTAACCAGTTGGTCGTGTGTATATAATACAGTTTAGCGTTTTTTTCGCTTCTCTGTGTTACGTTTAGTGTATGTGTCTTCGTACGTTTTATAACTAAATAGCTTTTATTTTCGTAATGTAGGGTTTTGACTAATTAGTCAATTGTGTCTCGAAGTTGTATAATTGTTGATTCAGGACACCGGTAAGCGCACGCAGTTATCGTGCCTTTGTGTTCCTGTTTGACTGATTGGCTTATTTTTCTGTCAAGCGAATAAATTTATTCATTCATTCATACAAGTGAAATAATACGTTTGAACGCATTGTGCGTAGCAGTCCAGAGTTATTTGGCACATTTTTCTTGTTTGGTCAATCGACTACCGACTACCGCATAAGCACGCACTCCCGTGCAATGGTAATCTCCACAATTAGTATATTGCATGGGTAGGCCACTGTATATATTCAATAGTTACTTCTCAATTAATGGCACGACGCTGTCACTGTTTTCTTGCGCTATTTTATGACAAAGAATTTTACGCAGCTGTTTCTCAGTAATGCTAGTCTTTGATTTTGGCCTTGAAGTTCCAGACCTTGACCTTATAAAACATTGACTGTAAAGTGTAAACTGTTATATTATAAATGTATTCAGAGACTGCATGTTGGCACAGCCTCAGGACCTGATAACTTATCCAGTGAGCATCTTAAATATGCACACCCACTGGTCGTTTTACAGCTGTGTAATTTGTTCCGTACCATAGTCGTTCATTGTCTTGTGCCTGAGGATTTTGGAAGTGGTTTTATTATCCCTCTGTTAAAGGACAAGACAGGTAATGTTAACTCATTAGATAACTATCATGCCATCACACTTATTCCAGTAATATCAAAACTGTTTGAGCTTGTCATATTAGAACTTTGTAATGATCAGTTAAAGACAGATGAATTGCAGTTTGGGTTTAAACCCAATGTTGGATGCACCAA
>Ga0126335_1001729_pt1 | contig 12554 bp, 5 predicted proteins | sample OlaspJWI45metaG_FD_108409 | JGI IMG/M metagenome (GOLD analysis project Ga0126335, IMG submission 108409) | Marine gutless worms symbiont microbial communities from Oahu, Hawaii - Olavius sp. 1 OAHU.JWI-45 metaG | ecosystem: Host-associated > Annelida > Digestive system > Unclassified | place...
AACACTCTGCCTTCTGCCTTAGCATAGGGCTGTGCTGCATTCAGGCTGGGTTTCCCCACCTCCTGTCTTCTGGATTTTTATGGAGCAGGGGAAGATAATGGAGGCAGAGGCACCGACAGTCCGATCGGGCGCCACCCCAACCAGACTAACGGCACCCCCAAGGTTTTTTTACAGGCCGGATGCCCTTCCTGTCGCCCAACCAACAGTGTCAAAGCACTGAAGGCAACAGTTATTCACGGTTAATGCCATAAAAATAAAAATAGTTAAGATTTAGAATTAATTTTTTATGGACTACAATCTACAGTGTACAGAATATGTGCTTGAACATATGTGTATATTTGTGTGCATGCAGCTAGACCAATTGCTGCTCATCCGTTGATGGGGAGTTCTCTGCGACAGGCTTTTGTGAGCCATCATGCCCAGCCTGTGCTCCAGCCACCACTATCTGTCCCAGCCAGTATGACATTATCGTCAAGTTGCCCTCACCATCTTGATTCCCAATACCTTGACTCATCTCTTGACTCCCTGCAGCTCACACAGGTTGAGATTGATAACATTCGTAACCTGGGCCGACCCAGTCGTGGCAGTGGTGCATCCTCCCCGAGCACTCCCACCAGCCAGCTCTCTCATCCGGACTTTGTTGATCCGCGACCTGACATATACCGGTTCGTTTATGACATCAGTCCGGGCAGCCGAAGTCGGACATCTGATAGTGCATCGGCGAGCGCGGAAGGCGTAGAGAGTCGGCCTGCAGCTGAGCTGCAGCTAGGCAGCAAGTTTGATGACGTAGTAATTTCTTCGATGGAGCAGTCCTCAGTTCGTCGGCACAAGGTAAAAATTGAGTCAGAGAGTAGAGAAGCCGGTGAGACATCTCTAAAGCGTACCGTTGAACACTCAGAGTTGGAGTCAGCCCCAACTTGTACAGAATCAGCAGTGACCATTCTCACAGCAGAAACATACGTTGCCATCGCGTCAGTGTCTGCTCCAGATCAAACCAATGAGATGGTGGTGTCAGTTGGTGATGCTCTTGTGGCAGTACAGCAGGGCACCGAGGTTTTGGTGCCAGAAGATAGTAGTGACGTTCAACAACTGCCAGTGACTACATCAGTTGATATGTCTAGTGCTGCTGCAGCCAGACTGCGAGATTCAACAAGTTTACGTTTTCACAAAGGTATTTGTGTAACTTGCATTTCTGCCATGCTGTATGATCCTTACCTGTGTGCTTTTTTCTCGTATAAATTAATTAGTTGTATAACATTTGAACAACAAGGTGGGCAGACTTTTCCGTCCACAGGCCACTTGCAACATCCTTGCAGTCTCTCTAAGTTGTCACATTTAGCAAAAAACGAATTTAACAAAAAACGAATTTGTTAAATTGTAAATGATGTTTTTTATTGTATTGTGAATTTCAGAATCTTTTGGCTCGTTATTGAAGAACTACAGTGCCTCGTCTCTTGCAACTCCAATGATAATTCCGACAGTGGAACAGATTATTCAGACTTTGCCTCGGAATGTCACCACACATGGCTGTGATGTTGCCACTCCTTATACTGACGTAAGCATCTCTGCCTCGGAATGTCCCCATGCTGTGATGCTGTGATCCCTGCATAGTACTGTATTAATTGTCTGTGTAACAAGTATCTTACTCCACTCACTGGCTTTGAACTGTTGATGTGATATGGTAGTGGTTACAGAACACAGAATAGCTATGTGTAATGCTGTGTAAAGTGACATGCGTGCAGTAATGAGCACTACTAATTTAAGTTTCAGTTTTCCCACAGACCTTTTGGTAGGTAGCTTGTAATGGATGATATGCCACTGTATTGAGCAATTGTTGGAGGCATGGTGTGATGAAGGAAAATCAACTAAAATTTAGTGATATTCATTATTGCACATTTCTGAATGTATTTCCTGTTTCTATACTTTGTTCTTACAAGTAGATGAAGTTCAGACTGAGTTTTTTAAAGAATCAAATTATTATCCAATGCTGAAGATACAAGTGAATGTTTGTTTGTTTGAATACAGGCATCGTCGTCCAGTGACGAGATAATGGAACCAACAACACCAGAATGTGATGTTCGTAGAAGATCGGAGGTTTGTATCTTATGTCGTCTGAAATCTGTCTGATTTGACTTCTCTGTTATGTAATGTTTGTTTTGTTTAATCATCACCAAGTGAATTTATACCTGTCCCAGAACAAAAGAGAACTTTGGTATTTTGTGCATAACTTTGAGAAATCTGGATATATTTTTTGTAATTTTTGGCATGCAACACCCTGAAGAAACTGTTGAACTACTAATGTTACAAATGTCCCTTAATTATTGTTGTTACTGTACCTTGCAAAATGAAACTTTGCTAAAATCTGTTATTACACCATACAGTAAAAACAAAATGATGCAAATGTCGTCAACAACTGAAACAGTCGTTGTTTGTAACACAATACTGGAATCAGAATAGTTGTGGAAAATGTCCCCAGTAAGCCTTAATGCACAGTGAAAAACTATGACAGTTTTTGACTCTAAACAAGGATGTTGACTGCATTAACACTTTCAACAGCTTGTGCACTGTGGTGTGCGGTGTATCCACTGCCAACTTAGAAATCAACTGAACCAAGTCCACATCTGTCGATTTTTGAACTTAATGATTCAGTCCAACAAGTATCAGTTGCTGTTCAGAAATTCTTTTACCAAACTATCATTAACTATAATATTTTTCCTGTTTTTCATCTTAAGCCAAAAAATTAGATGTGTGTTTCGGGAAACATGGCCCTAAAAGTTATGGTTGGTTTTTAAAAATTATTTTTTGTTCAGTTTTATAGCCACTTGTACATGTTGTATATGGTATTATAACGAGGCTGGTACCAGAAAAACATGCATGAAGTGTGTAAATGCTTTGTTCTTATTAAATACACTGTGTCACAATATTATTTAGTTGTTTTTTTCAGTGCGAACACCTCAGTCGTTATTTTGTCATAATGTGCACAAAAATTCAGAACTGCTCGAAATCACCGACGTCAAAAAATGGCCAAAGGCACAATATATACGAAAAACAGACAAAAAATTGCATTGAAATAATGGACACTTGGGAAGCTAAAATATCGTTAGGGATGGTGACTATTTGTTGGGGTCGGTCGGCATTCCCGAAACACACCCCTTTTTGTTTGGTCTTACGTAAGCATCATTTTTTGCAATGTCACCGTTATGTCATCGCCAGTTAGTGATGTGTTAGTACTTGAAGAATATTTTGCAATTTTTTAGTTTCCAGAATTATCACGATGATGGGTGCAAAAAATTATGAAAATAGATCCAGATTTGTTAAAGTTACGCACAAAATACTGATGTTCTCATTTTTTCTGGGACAGTGTAGAAGGAGCACAAATAGTGGGTGGGTCACAGCTTGGTGGCTGGTGGTGGTATTGTTGCCAGTCTAAGCTCAGTTTGCCATTCACTTCTTGCCAGCCAGAGGCCAAACATATCTAACACAAATGACACGACATGAATCTAGAATCTAACGTTAACCCTCATCTAAGCTTTTGCGTGATTACTGATGTTTGTGATGGCTGGTCATTATCATGCCGTAGGTTTACACTACTGCTCCGGGCCCAGTGAACCAAGTGATTGCGTGAGAAGCATGGTTGTTTACCCTTTATTCAGCCTGTTCTGCGTTTTTCTCTCTCGTGTTCGATGAGAAGTATTGTTGTAATATTGCAGTCGAAGTGGAACCAGTTGGACAACTTGCTGGTATTTAGCAATGAGAAGGGACTGAGTCACCAGTGCTATCAGTGTCGCGGATGCACTCGGCCAATTGGCATGTGTGAGTAGTGACTAATATACACCACTGTCAGATTTGTGATGTACGTGACCAAAGGTCAGTGTACCGCTAGTTACTCTGCATCGGGCCGGGTTAGTACTGGGATGGGGGAGATACAGATACAGTTACATGCAAATGTACCATCGCCATATGTATCCAGCATACTTAGCCTGGCCATATCTTCCTGGGTAGTTTTTACTATATTCCCAGAACAGTCCATCGGGTAGAGCTTACCACATCATGTCTGTTTTCTGTTTGTATGGAAGCATAACATTAAACTATTCAGGTGTAATACAGACTACAGTTTCCACTAGTCTGTTTTGTCAGAAGGGTTAAAGGTTTGGTGTCACAAATGTAGAATGCACTGTTCTAATGGTACTGATAATGGTTATTATACGGTGAATGGTATTACTGTTGTGGAAACTGATCTGTGACAGTTTATGGCAAGGAGAGACTCTGTGTCTTCGACGGCTACTATTACTGCTATGAATGCCATGAGAATTCCGAGCATTATATACCCGCATACATCGTCTTTAACTGGGACTTTAGGCCGTATCAAGGTGGTTACAACTTCGTTGACATTAAACTTTGTTTGACTGCTGTATATCTTTGTGAGCAAGACACTTCTTTTCATCAACGTATACATTATTTTGTTGTTATTGATGTTATGCTGTTTATAACTGGTACACTTTTTCGAAAATAAGAATAATTGTATATTTACTGTACAAGTGAGTATCTTAATGCATTTAATCAGTCAGTCAGTTAGAACTGGTTAGTGCCATGCCTGCAGGGAACTCACAGTGAGCTCAAAACAACTACAACAAATATTCAAGCCGCAGATATAATTCCCAAACGAAGACACTAGTTCAAGAGAAAGACGAAAGAAACCTAACCTGAAATTAATTGGCCTTAGTTTGAACTTTGTGATTGTGAGGGAAACACTTTGTACCGTGCATTAAAAATGATTACAATGACAACGAGGTGTTTGCTGCACATGTCAGTTTGCAAGAAGAGTTATGACTTCTTGGTCACTGTGAACAATGAGCCGCTGATTGATATTGAACAAGTCAATGAACATCTGTATGAGCATGTCGCTGCACTGCATGAAGCCATGGTAATGATGTTGAAAATAGATATTAGCAGAAAATACTTTTTTTCGTTTTAGAGTTACTTCATAGCTTCTTCAATCTTCAATTGTTTTTTCATGCATTGAAGGAGCAGCTTTTGTTCAGAGGACTCTTAACCGCAGTTCTTGTATTGATTTTTGCTGTCACTGATATCAGTCATTGTCAGTTGAGTGCTGTGCTTGTCTTAAAATTACATCATTTTTGTTACCAGCGTTGTTATCATGTTTCTTCATATTTTATATATTTGTACATTTTATGCATTTTTGTTGGCCGGTTTGCTAAATGCTTACAGAAGATTTCTGTTTAAAATTTTCATTTTATCGCTGAGTGGCATTTTCTGCAATCCAGATTTCTGTGCCTCGTTAACACCTGTAAAGACTGTCCAATTTCTGAATGGCATCTGTATGTTCAAATTAGCTGGTGTTATTGCAACTTGTAGCTATTTTGAAATTTGACTTAAATTAACCAGAGTGTCACTGATAAGGATGTGTTATCGCATGTAGCTGCTGAGAATTCAGTTACATTCACTTCAAGCATATTTGTTTTCCTGTAAACAACCGGTTGCTGAGGAACTGCTGGCTAAAGTGGGCGGAAAGTCTTACCTCCTCGATTCTGTACATGTCTATTCACTGAGGGTATGGCACTCATGGTGTTGTTTTTATTGGTTGTAATAATATTTTATTAGTATATTTATTTCTTGGTGCCATTATTTGCTTGATATAAACGTTGCAGTATCACAACATGTGTGATGTACAGTATCTGTTGTGCTGTTTTATAGTTGCTGTCTCCCATAAACATATGAACCTCACCTGCTTTCTTGTTCATACTGCATAATTGATAGATCGACTGATTACACACCATGTGCATACATTAGGCCACTATAGATAATTTTAATAGTGTAATTTTGTCTTGTCAGTTTGATAAATGATCTGGAAGGTGTGAAAATTTTTATACATTTCAGTAACAGATGGAGCATCCGACTGTCGTTAATGCTAATTAGTGGACATTTTCATATTCAACACTAAACTGATGATGAAGGCCTTTTCGTATTGTTCTGTATTGCTGCATCGAATTCGTGAGATTCAGACTATTGTTACTGATGAGCGTGGTGTCTGACCACCAGTCTGTCTGTCACGAATGCACCAAATGACCCCGCACGGTGAAGCCGACTTGAGACTCTGCTTCACTGTGTGGGGTCATTCGATGCAGCTTTTGCCAAATCACTTTGGCCTCTTGTTGAAAACTGTTGTATTGTGTAACAGGATTTGACACAGGTTGCGGCTGGCACATTTGCTTACCGTCTAAAGAAAGCAGTCGACTATGGTTCTAACCACGTGTATAGTTGTATTCTGTGCAGCCAGAAAGGGTTCATATGTGAACTGTGCCACCACCCTAAAGTCATCTATCCCTTTGAACTCACGACGACTTCTCAGGTATTTGCTCTGTCATTTCCATCCAACTTTTAACTTAAGTTATTTCATTTATTGTTTAGCAGTGTAATTTCATGCATAGTGTGGCATTAATCGCTGACAATATTCATTAGTTTGGTGTTTTTTGTTGCATGTTGTTTTGCAAAGTCTGTCACAACTTGAGCTGATGCATCACATTGACAAAAACAAGTGTCCAAAGTCATTTCGCAAAGGCTGCACCAAATGACCCCGCCACATGACAGACAGACTGATGGACAGACACGGCACACATCAGTAACAATAGTCTGCATCTCAAAAAGAACATTTCTATATGAAACAAAGAATTTTATGTCTTTGTCAGACACAAATTACGTTTGTGTATTCCGACATATAGAACAGTAGCATAGCAGCTGCTCACGACATGAATTATGGTCAACAAGAAAAGACTCTCTGTCTGTAAGTAGTTAGTTGATGTGTTTGTTTGCCAGTGTGATGCATGCAAGGCGGTGTACCATGCACACTGCAAGACGAAGCTGGTTCCATGTCCACGCTGCGCCCGTCGACATAGCAGCTCCTCGTATCATCGATCAGATCCGATCGAACACATCAGCTTTAGCTTTCCCACAGACCACTTGGGAGCGACATTGTGATGTATAATAATTGGCTGTGTCCATCGTTTATGTTGCAGCATTGCATGTGCTTCATTTTGCTCCATCTGATAGTGATACATGTATATGTTAACATTGCAGTTGTGCCTTATTTTGTAACACGGCTTTTTAGGTGTGCTTCTCTGTTATTGAGTAATACGGTCTTGTTCAGGTGAGATATTGCTGCTAGATGCCTGGTATGTGTCACCGGTTCTTATTACTGTGGTATCCATACTTGTTGAGAGTTTGCTGACAAAAATCTATGACTTTGAGCCTCAGAAGACTGGTTTATAGCGTGGCCATGGCCAAGAGAGAAGATCCATTTAGCCCAAGGTAAACATGCAAGGTTTTTATCCCCAGCAGTCAGTGGCTGTGAGGATTAAACCCAGTTAAGGTAGCATATGACTCCATGTGGACCAAAAATGCCAGCTCATCCAGTGCCTTTAAACAACTAAGTCTTAATATAGGAAAACTTATTCTCTGAATTGAATCTGGCTTCTGTTTGCATATGTTTGTTAATTGTGTATGTTGGAATATCACTGCAAGAAGCTGATGTGGCCAGGTCATTGTGGGGCATTTAGAGCTGGAAGAGGGTTAAGAGCTTTTGTACAATGTGTTGCACAATATGTAATTAAACTGTGTCCGAGGAGAGCACAAACCTGTGGGCAGCCACTGTTTTGTGACTGTGACCTTGAGATTAACCCCATGACATTGAAACTCGAAGGTGATATTCTAAAGATGTACCTTCACACTGAAGATGAAGCTCCTAGCTTAAGGCATTTAAAACTTAGAGCTTGAATTGGAAAAAAGTACGAAGCTATAGCTCAAGGTCAAAGGTCAAGGTCAAATGTCAAGCTCCAAATCACTTCTAATATTATTGTAACACGTATTCCAATCAAGTCCCAGCAATTTCCCACCAGTAGTGTTTGAGTTTCATCCTACCACTTTTATGCTTTCGTGTCCTTGACCTTGGACCCATGACCTTGAAACTCTAGTGTGATTTAGATATTTTCAAAATGTGTCTCCAAACTGAAAATGAAGTTGCTAGGTCAAGCCATTCATAATATATAGCCTGAATTGAAAAAGTACAAAAATAGCTCTCAAGGTCAAAGGTCAAATGTCATCAACGTTCATCATGGGGCATATTCCTACTGAGTTACGACACATGCTGCCAAAAACAGTAGCTGCTTGCAGCATAGCGATTACGATGAATAAATATTAGTATTCATTTAACATTACCAGTTTAATATTTTTATGTGAATAGTCTCTCGTTGTATAATAATCTTGGTGAATATACATATATGGCATTTTCCAGCAAAGAAGAATGAGTTATTTTTGCAAGTGTAGATTCACTGCTTATCAGGCTTTGGCTTTTGTCTCCCTACAAACAAAAATTTCACAGGTTTCAAGAAGTTCTGTTACTAAAGTCTGTCAGTGTTCGATAACATGCTATCAATTCCATATATATGTATGATGTTTAAATGCAGCAGAGAAAAGGTAATACAGTTTCAGGCTTTGAACAATGGGTGACAGGACAGCACCTGATTGAAACAAGATCATTTGCTCTATTTAAAGTCATGCTTATATGTCTTTGCTACAACATGTTTGGTCAGTAACTCGAGACAAATGTCGCCAAAGTTGCAGCCTTACCACCACTAGATATTATGATCGAGGGGGACCTACTTTTAAATTTTGGGATCCCCTTGTATCTCCGGAATGGCTGGAACTAGAGATTTGAATTTTGAGTTAATATAGAGGGCGACGGGCCCTAACGAAAACTATGCAAAAGTTGATAATAGGGGGTCTCGGGTGGGGTCACATGACCTACTTTTAAACTGCGACTGCCTACATATGTACATATCTCAGGAACAGCTGCAGAGTCCTGCGCGTACAATATGTGTGGTGCATTCGATGCAGCCTTTGTGAAATTACTTTGGCCTCTTGTTATAATTATCATTTGAGATAGTAGACAGTATATGGTAAAAGCCTGTGCCTGTGCTTACTCATGCAAGCATTGTCTGTGACATTGCTGGCGTCGGTGAATTTGGTGAAAGAGAATGAGAAGTATGAAAGAGAGAAGCAGTACGTGGTTACTGGCCAGGGCCCCACTGTCCCCACGTGTGATAAGGTGCGGCTCTGACTATTACTCTAGTACATAGAAAAATTCTAATTAGTCTGAAGATTACTAATCGATCATGTTGTGTCAGTTTTTCGGTGGTATCAACTTCTGATTTTTCGTCAGCTTGTTAAGTTGTTAGTAACTCGGCTTTCTCATTTCAAATCACTATCACACATACCAGTTCAAAACTTTTACTATATTAATCCTTCTATCTTTTATTGTAGCCTTAAATGTATTTTGCTAAAAAAGTTTACCTGTAGCCTTCAACCACGTCTGCTTGACCGAATTTACTGTTTTTTTTGGCTGTGGTTTCCGTTACTACTCGTTTACTTACTGAAACAAAGTACAAATAACGGCAATTACGAGTTACGTATTCTTTCGTCATTTGTAAACAAATATGGCGTCGGCGGCGGAATACGATGACCTTGTTGAAACGGATGATTATTACGCTTGGCTTGGTCTTAGTAGAAGTGTAAGTTGTTTTCTCGGTAATTATTGTTGCTTACAAACATTTGTGTGACTAATGTTGCTCTGCTATACTGGTACATTACTCCACTGGAGATTACACATGCAACCAGCATGGGCGTGCGAACGACGTGCGCACTGCCACTAACTTGTATCTTGTACCTTCGTAGATAGAACGCAACATTGACATAGTAGAAGCTAGCAGTAAAGGACGGCACGGTTCACCTGTCGTGACTACAAACGTAAATCGAGTGTCAATGCTATGCTACAGAAACTTGTGGGATTCTCTTCAACTGTCTTGAGCCCGTAGCGAGTCCTTAAGCTGTATCGCATCTAGGGATGTTAACGAGTCTCGAAAAAAAATTCAAAGAACAAAGACATCGCATCTCGTTCGCAGACACTTCAACGCCCACATCTGTTCTAGCGCAAATTTGACACGTATATCCAAGGTTAAAATTCCGAATTCGAATATAAATTTCGAAGTTTGTTTAACATCCCTAATCGAAGTTTCACGTTCTTTGTGTGTTCTCTGCTCAAAGCTATACAATGCACATCAAAGGCCCGCTGTTACAACTGTGCATAGTGGTGTTTGATGTTCAATCTGCTCGCCGCAAATTTACACGACGGCAATGCGCAAGACCTCATGAATAGCCTAGGCCTCATCGGTAATTCCGGGTCACTTGTGTGACATTATTATCACGTGGTTGAGAATTCTCGTTGAGTCCCGGGAAAAAATTTCTCGTATCGAGAAAAAAAATTCTGGACTTTTAACATCCCCAATCACATCTGCAATGGTCTGATGGCTAACCCTGCTTCAGCTTACCTCCAACCAGTTACAACCGAATCCAGATACAGTGCAAGTTTACACATACCATACTTCCTTTCCTACCACAATCTACTTGTGGAACACTCTACCGGTTGACATCTGCCAGCCGGACAGATTCAACTCAGTTCAGCTGATGTAAATGCCTTCCAGCCTTGTTTTTATTCTCTGCACTGCACTATTTTTATCTGTTGATTGTTATTACCATTTCCAACCACTGCTTCTGCTTCACGCACCTGGAACCTCTCACTGTGGTGTGATATTACTCATCCACGTTGTCACTTGATTTGGAAGAAGAAGAAGCTGGACGTAAAATTTCACATCTGTAGCTGACACTCTTGGGGTTTCACCACCTTGCTTGATTCTGTGATCTGCATACTGCATGCTTACCATACACACTAGTTAGGGTTAGGGATGTAAAACGAACTTCAAACATGTGATGTTCAGAGTTAAAACCGAGGATCGATTTCGTCGCCATATAGTCGATAGATTGCAAGTAGCAGCTTTAAATATGGTCACAGCTGTAAACTGCGCTGGTACAAGCCTCCTATTGCTCTGACACATCAGCTGCTGTGATCATTTGCTGTAGACGTGGGTCATTTCAACACTGCTCTCCAGTCATCTCCTAGCGTCGGTTATTAAGAGCATGCGGCCGATAATTCTTTTTAAAACCTTGAAACCAAAGAATGTTTTCTTTAAAAAAACTGTTTTCCAGTCCTGTGCATACAACAGTGGCACCTGTTTACCTAGGCTGTGAGCCGTTAATCTATATATGTAAGGTGCTTTGTGTGTATGTATGTTACCTTATAACTCGGGAATGAGTAGGGCAATTGCGTCTAAATTTTCAATGTAGTTCCGGGGCGCCCCAGGCATTATTTTAGGAACAAAAAAATTGGGGGTTGTGGGCCAGAAAATTTGCTTTTAGTTTCCCGCTGCACCAGCGTTGGCCTACTAGGCGTACTGGGAAGCCCTAGCCTATGTCCTACAGGTTATGCCGTGGCTACAACTATAATAACAACAGTAACAACAACCGTTAACGGCCTTTGTTACAGGACAACCTGGGTAGGCCGGTACCAGAAGAAAAGGGCTGTGCTGCGTTCAGGCTGGGTTTTCCTACCTCCTGTCTTCTGGATTTTTATGGAGCAGGGGAAGATAATAGAGGCAGAGGTACCGACAGTCTGGGTGGGCGCCGCCCCAACCAGACTAACGGCGCCCCCACCACAACCCCCAAGGTTTTTTTACAGGCCGGACGCCCTTCCTACCACCCAACCAACAGTGTCAAAGCACTGACGGCACAACTAAAATAAAACTAAAATTTAAAAAATTATTTTAGCAGTGGCTACAACTGCAATAAAACTAAAATAAAAAAAATTATTTTAGTTTTATTGCAGCGGTGGCTACAACTAAAATAAAACAGTTGCACAACAATTGCACAGCTGTTTTAGGCTCATTATCATATTATGATGCTTGCTCGTAAAAATTTAAATGAGCAAGTTGTTGCAACGAATCAGCGTCAAGCTAAGCGATAATGTTTATTAATAAGGCTGTACTGGACTGAGATCCGCAGATTATTTTGTGACGCATTCGATGACGTCAACGATTACGTCAACAAAAATGGCTGCAACAGCATGTCGTCTGTCTGATCGTGATGTTGAATATCTTATAGTTTTGTTTCGAAATGAGACCCCTCTGTGGGACTCCAGTTCTGTATCTTACAACAATGCTGACGCTAGGAAGGCATCTCTGCGTCGTATGTCTGAGACAATGGGTGGACTGGACATCGGTAAGTGAACAATAATAATTAATGGCATTCTGTAAACAGCCTTGCAATGCACTTCCATCCCAGGGACGGATTCCCCAATTCTGGGACCTGATCAATGAATATGCAAATATTTTACTTTTGTCAACTTGTTGCAGGTTTTATTTTAGTTGTAGCCACGTGCTGCAATAAAAATTTATTGCAGCACGGTCGACCGCGCTGCAATAAGTTATTTCGTTGTAGTTTTATTTTAGTTGTAGCCACAGCATTAGCTGGACACGTGGTACACTGAGCTGTTTAATCGAACGGTCACACCCCCGTGATGGGAGGCGTTGATAGCCTTGCATTACGGGCAGTACGTAGCATGGGAGATTGTAACCAAGTGAGAGATAGGG
>Ga0126335_1001730_pt1 | contig 12553 bp, 7 predicted proteins | sample OlaspJWI45metaG_FD_108409 | JGI IMG/M metagenome (GOLD analysis project Ga0126335, IMG submission 108409) | Marine gutless worms symbiont microbial communities from Oahu, Hawaii - Olavius sp. 1 OAHU.JWI-45 metaG | ecosystem: Host-associated > Annelida > Digestive system > Unclassified | place...
AAGTGAGTTTATGTGTAAGATCTTTTCAAGGTGCCTAATCTTTGGCATAACAGTGACTACTACATGTAATTACAAATTTACTAACATTTAGAATTTCAGATAAGACAAAGAATACGTACGGGAATTAAATTGGGACATTTTAGTATCCTAGAATGACTTTGTATTTTTTCTGGGATATTCCTTCGTAATTCAGGTCTGTTCTCGGAGAATTTTGACTGATGGTCATCTTGTCTTGAACACTTATGTGCCTTCACATTGCATGTGCCATTCAGTAATACGGTGTTGTTCACTGTTGCAGTGTGGAATGTGTGGCCTTTGTTTTAGGAACAACAGACGAATGGCGTTAATCCAAATGGCAAATCAGCAGCAGGCTGTTGCAGCTTTAGTGGTTGGTATTTTTCAAAATTTCCTTAAGTATCTGTTTGTTACAGTCTGTTTGCTTGATTGAAGCTAGAAAAATTGATGGAAAACTTGGGCAGTGGAAGTGGTTTACCGTGCCCCTTCAGCCAAAGTTTGAAGTATTGAATGCAGGAAAGTATAGTGTTACACTGTCGTTATCTCATGTTACTTGTTTTGGCATTTGTGTTAATGCATTCAGGTAGTTGGGATAACTTGTTTTTGTTTATGGCGGAAAATAAAACTGAAATTGGAAAGAGATGACAGAACTGTCGGAAAGTCAAAGTTTTGGCAGATTTATATGCAGTATAAATTTTTATTGTTGTGTGTTTTCATAGTCTCCAGGTAGTTGAAAATACCAAAAATTAGTATCTGTAGTAATTATAGCCAGGCTTGAAATCCAGACTCATTTATTCAAGACTGAGACTCAGGGGTTCCAAAACCAAGACTTGGTGATCAGAGGCCGAGAAAAAAAAGGATTGTATCTCACTTTCTTGAGCATAAATGATTATATAGAATAACAGTAGAAAACTACACAATGTACACATCATTCACAATTTCACACTGTGCAACACAATCAGACTTTCACACCAACTGGGAAGCATCTTATCACCCATTCATTTCACCACCGAGCCACCATAGGTGTCACGGGTGTCAGGACTGAGAATCTGAAGTCCAAGACCAAGACTGCAACTAAGACTCAAGGGTCTGAAGGCCAAGACTCCAGTCTCGAGAACTCTGAAGTTTGATGATAGGACAGTTATCACAGTATTTTCAGCTTACGTGACTACTTTGAAAAGTGAACACTGAACGTGGCACACTAGTGTAACTGCAGTGAAAAGTCGTACGTATTAGTGCTGTTACATCAGTGCATGTGCTGTCACAATTTTCATTTTGTAAAAGTGCAGTTAGCAACAGAACTAGGAGCCTTATCGGCATTGTAGTATAATGTTTTGCGTATGTCATACAGGGTCTGCACAACCATCACTTTGAAGGAAGCAGTTATTTGCGTGTTTCTTTCACAAAATCTGTCATCTGAGGAAACTGTTGTGTCACACAGTTGTTTGCTGTTGACTACTAGACTTGCCCGGCTAGATATTACAAGTACTACAGGACCAGCATTAGGCCTCACTGGGTTTTGTCTGTTTGGTTGCTTGTAGTAAACTTGGTTATTCATAGTTTGCCAAGTTTGCCAGTTTGTGGTACAGTTTCAACATAGTGCAAATGCAGTTATTAACACCAAAAACTGCCACCTGTAGCTGTTATTAGTGATAGGTGTTACTCATTGTCCATTATGTTTAATTGATGTAATGACTTAGAAATAAGCCAGCAGAAGTCATATTGAGCACTTGAGGCATTTAGCAGCTTGTCTGTCCTATCGTCTCTGAGATAATCTATGTGTCGAGTGCAACATTGTTTGAACGCACTTAGTTATGACATGTTTATGTAAGTGCAGTATCGTGACAGACTGACTGTACGTTTTTGTACAGTTTTGATGCTTAATAAGCATCCTTTGTTACTGATTGATGAAATGTGTGTGACAGTAAATGTAAGGTGAATGCATATTGTGGTTTCATGTACATAATACTGAATAAGAGGTAACTATGGTAACAAGTACAGTGAAGTTTTATTCAGTGACAAGTTGACAACAAAGCAAGAAATCGTAATGTTCTTAGCATCAACTTGATTTATGATTCTCCAGTAATATACAATGCAAAATTTCCCAGTGTCTAAATTGTGTTCAGCTAAATCAGCATTAGTGGCAACTCGGCTTTTGATAGCCGGAGTGTTCTGAACGTCTTGCAAAGCTTATAGGTAACAGTTCTTCATACAGTATTGATATAGAGCATTTTACTGCATGTTCATTCTGCATATTCAGTATATGCCAGGGAGCATTTTCCCCTTTCTTGTCAACTGAGCTAACAATACATTTTATTGAAGTTTGAACTCTACATTTGAAATTCTACCTGTTTAGAAATTCATGTGTGCTACATGACATTTGGCGTGAAGCTCTTGCGGCAGCTTGCATTGCTTACAGCCCTATATTAGTTGTCTACTTTACTTACTTACTGAATAGTAATGTGTTTTCTGCTAACACACAACAGGGAGAAATGATGAAAGTTGTCATGCTGCTAGACTGTGAGACTGGGTTGATGCCAATCCTAATTTGGGGATGGGGTGGAGTGGATAGGGCAGACTGCCCCACTGATTGCAGCTCAACAATATGGTACTGCAATTGCAAAATAGTGACTTGGCAAAAGACAGTAACATCAACAGTGTGTTTTATTTGCATTAATTAGGTCGCTGACAAAGTGCAAGGCTGACTAGCTGACACTGATACCAGTGGTTATGCAAAGTTTTAACCTTTTAATTTTGATTGTTCCCACTTGTTTATTCTAGGGCCTACATGCCACTCTTCCAGTGTTGATTTATGAATCTGTGATTTTTTTTACACTATCACCCTAAAGTCCAATCAAGTTTTTGTCTTTCCAAACGTGCCAATTCCCAAAATTTTTTGAGAGGATAACTTTGTTGTATGATTTGATAAAACAATCGCTGAGGCTAAGGTCAACACCGATCACGTAGCTGGAATGTAAATGGTCCAGTGTTAGATGCAGATTAAACAATTGCCGTGAGGGATCTGAACCCCGTCTAACATAATGTTCCTTGTGCCCCCAGGAGTATTCACTCAAAACAGGACCTCGATCCGTTCAGCAGTTTATGCACACTGAAGCCGTGTGACAGACTGAGAGACAGAAACATCAGTAGCAATGATCTGCGTGTCATGCATTCAATTCAGCCTAATAATTAGAAGAGCAAAACAGTTGTAGCTGCCATCAATAGCACTAGATATCATCACACTGTTACTTTTAAAACTTTACAGTACATAACACAAAAATAAATGCAACATTACCATAATGTCCAAGCCTGTTCATTCTACCAGCGGTGAGCACGGTTCCACTAATCCGCTAACCGCTAATTAACGAAGCTAACGTTTTTGTTAACGGTAATGGATTAGCGGTTCTGCTAACTTTGAAAATCGTTAGCAGACCAATTAGCTTCTGTTAAATTTAGTTCCACTAACTTAAGTGCTAACAGGAAGACAAACTGAAATAAATGGATTAGTTTAACTTATTTTATTAGAATAGAAAAAAACAACCAATAAACAGTAAGAATTTAAAGTTTCAATTATCCTGATCGTCGTAACTACAATCTTGTCACGCTATACCTTGTTGGAAAGCTGTTTTCTAAGCTAAAGGATATCAAAGTTTCAGCTCTCTGTGTCTGTTTTAAGGGTTTTATAGCAGAAAATGAAACCAGAAGAAATTCACATTAAAATTTAGCTGTTATCATTAATTTCTGCTAGCGGTTTAGCGTTAGCAAAGCTAACTTATGAGTTAGCGGATTATCGGTTATCGAAGCTAACTTCAGTTAGCTGTGCCCACCACTGCATTTCAAGAATATAATTTCAGTTCTTGTCGAACATTTTCATCACGATCACAACTGCACAATGCCAGAAAATGAACGCGGTATGAAGTAGAGAATGGTTCTAATTAAAAACAGTGCAAATAAAACCACAATACAGTGCTCATTACGTTTACACTGTAGGCCGAACAATACACGTCACATACAACAGCACATACATCATCGGCCTGCGACAACTTATCACACGTAAGTCAATAACAACAAACGTCACAATAAAAGCACAACAATATGTATATTCATACATACGTAAATCTTTAACGTCATACCACAAGCACATCAACACAATACCACAAAATTACATCAAAGATTCTATGAAAACCGTCTAAAGCAAATAGCACACTGGATATACACAGTAATTCAGCTCCACCAAAATGATGGAAATTTAAAATGTTAACAACTGAACCTGGTTTTCTAGATTAAAGTGTACAAGTTCATTACCATTTGTGTAGTGAACATTCAATCACATGGTTCACACCTGTCTGTCGGTGTGTCCTGTACATACTGTAACTTTTGAATGTTTTGTCATTTCTGGTATGCAGGTACAACTGTACATTTTAATACCTATGCCATCTTTGAGTATTAAAGTCATGCTGCGAAGGTCACGGCAGCAAAAACAAGAGGCCAAAGTAATTTGGCAAAGGCTGCACGAATGCAGCACAAACAGTTGAGCCACGTGACAGACTGACGGACAGACACTGCGAACATTGGTAACAATAGTCTGCATCTCAGGCATTCGATGTAGCCTAAAAACTAAAAATGTGGGTGGTGTGCCTTCAAGTAGTTGCATACGACTTAGAGTACTATCCCAGTACTTAGAACAAGTAGTCAATCCAACAATAACTGGGTATTATTGCATTGCAGTGTAAAATTCCAGTACTGTTTTTGCCTTTGCGCAATTACGTGTCTATTGTTACCATCATAATCCAAAGTTCAGTGTCTTGTTTCAAAAAGCATTAATGGAACCCAAGAAATGTTCATTTCTTATAGTAAATGCCATAAGCATTATCAGCATGTGAATTTGTCAAATGGACATTAATACGTTACTTGCACACAGCTTAACAACACTCATTCTCATTACAATTACGAGGCTCATTCAAAAAGTTAGTAGAATGACATAGAAGCAGATGAGTTTGTCAGTATTTAGTATATCTTAACATTAACCTTGCATATATTACAAACTCGGCTACTTTTGACCACCGTTTTGTGTGGACGTTTCCGTGATGTCAGATGATGTCAAAATGGACAAAGTATGTGCTACAAATAAGTCGTATTTCAGGGAATTAATCTCACGTTTCATGGTTATGATGCAAACGTTGGGGGACTCTGCCACTGCTTGTCGACCGTTGCAAAGTGGCATTCTGAATTTCAGAGAGAGAATTTCTTGCAATTACATGCACCATCATGGGTGCCAGTAAACCTCGTCATGGGCACCAGTAAACCTTGGTGAATGAAGAAACAGCAGGAAAATCAAACAAACTTTTAATCAGGGTAGGCATCTCTACGGGTAGGGTATATTCAGTACTTGCTGAGAATTTGTTGATGAGAAAGATGTCTGAAAGACAAGTGCTGCGAATGTCGTCTGACGTTCAGAAGTCAGATTGGCTTGACAGTTGACACATTTTGTCTGCCAGTATAATGAGAATCCTGATAATTTTTATCACAATTCAAGTTAGATGAGACCTGGCTTTCCCACTGTAATCCCGAGAGCAACAGTCAAAGTGTGGCCTAGAAACCTGCTTGTTTTTTGCCGCCATAAAAATTGTGTTGTTTCTTTTGCTGACAATATTCTGGGATGGCATAGAAATTGTACAGATTGACTACACAGCAGCACTGTCACAGGAAGTTAATATGCTAAAATAACCAGAAAAGTTCACTCTGCACCAAAAGTGCAGAGACGCAGTAAGCTGTGACATGGTATTCTGTTGCATCAGGCCAACGCGCCAGCATACGCTTTATTCCAAGCAGTAGCTGCTATCAAAAACTCCATCACCTACCATACTCGGTAGCTTTGGCACCAAGTGTGTTGCATAGGTTTCCCAATCTGAAAGAATACGTAAGAGGATTTAAAATTGATGATAAAGACGCCATATGCACAGAAAATTGCTGTCCAGAAAAGAAGGAAGAATTATTCTTGTACAATGGAAGCTACACTTTGGAGAATTTCTGGACCAAGTGCATATCAGTTGCAGAGGAATATGCTAAAACATGACAAATTTTTGTTGAAATATGTTGTCTTATGTGTCGATCTATGAACTTTTTGAACAACCCTCATACAACAAGATGGTACACAACAGGTGATAACAAAAAAAAACAAAAACGACGCCAACAAATAAACTACCCATAACACAATAACATCTGACCAGATTTCTGATCTGTGGTTGATAAAAACAACTTCACATAACTCTCAACTCTTGCATGATAATTTGTATATTACTATAACCAACGCACAGTTCTTGTCATACCTGCTGATCTAGACTAGACAGGTTATGCCAAAATTTAATGCTGAGTGAAACACGACTTATAGCCAATATCATAGTGATGCAAATTGACAGGCACCGACTTGCAGCACACTAGATTACGTTATAAGTGCACTATGCAGTGTGCAGACTAACAGCAATGGTGGATTTCAATCATCATAAAAGAAGTGAGTGAGTGAATCAGCAAAAGCATAACGTCCCACTCGACATATTTTGCATCATTTCGGGCACGATATTTACATACCACAAAAACCATGCACTGAAGAAAGCCGGGTGGTCATCAAGACCAGACTTCAATCCCACAGTGACCACTCCACTATGTTACAATATAGATTATAGAAGCAAGGCAAATGGCTCTAGAACATAACAAACTGTGCAGTAACATGATAGAAAAGGCAGTGAGGGACACCAATAGTCAATAGCACAGCTCGGGATACAATAACGTGCACACATCAACAACTGAACAATACTGAAACGACAAATACAACTACATGTAGGTTGACATTTATACATACTCAATAGACACAATATCACCATGTATACAACAACTGACTGTGCAAACAAGTGACCATCTACACTGAAATGACTATATTCCAATTACTACTCGCATGTCTATACTTGAAAATAGACGTACATATAATACCACTTCATTTAAGTAATTCTTAAAACAAAGATCATCTAACAGGGATGGAAAGTGAATCGACTCTTTCGACAGTGCTGGTTCATAGAACTGGCCATTTCCAAGGTAAATTTTTTCATTATTTTTAAAGAAAAATTACCAAAACTAATTTTGTCAAACAGCACTCAAAAATGGTTATATTTTGTCCTAACCTAACTGCTGATTGCAGTGCCTTGAAAAAATTTTATTATGTAATCTGACGTGATAAACGGCACACTTGCGTTTAATGCTGAGTGAACCCGACATCGACAACCCGACAATTGCGTTTGTGCACGTTATTGTATCCCGAGCTGTGCTATTGACTATTCAAAAGTTTTTGTTAACTCTATATGATAACCAAAAAGCCATGAAATATATTTCTAATATCTTGTGTATCTTTACTGCTATTAAAAACACAATAAAATGATACGACGGTGTTTACTAAACTTCAATGTGAGATAACACTGAGGAATGAGAATATTCAGTCATTTTTACCACTTGGAAAACTAAGCATCTGTCAATAGCTATAAAATAGTACGCTTTACAAATTGGCAGCAACCCAGGAGTGAAAATGAAGCAAAGTATAGTAATACTGACAAAACTGACAAATGCCGGGTTCATTACTGAGCACTGTACACTGTTGATGGTGACATAAGGCCTAATAACAACCTAGGCACAACACTGATGCTTTAAACAGTGAGTGACTGAGTGAGCACAGGTTTAACGTCCCACTCGACACTTTATACGTCATTTCTGGGACGATTTTTACAGGCCAGATGACCCAACCAACAACCAGAACCACTGCACTGTGTTACAATATGAACTAGGCTAACTGTAGGCAACCGCCTCTAGGCTAATCACAGCGTAAGGATCCCAGTGTGACAAAAATCCAATCTGCTGGACCTATAAGCTGCCTAGAACATCGTGCAACAAGAATATTGCACTGTGCTTTAAACAGTGAGAAAAACAATCAAAAATATGCTCGTTAAATCTTCACCTATTGTGAGAGTGAGTACAGACTCAACGTCCTACACAACACATTCTTAGATACATTTCATGTCACCACGTCGCCAAACAACAAAGGGGGTGTGTTTCCAGAATCCTGTCTGACCCTAACAAAGTCAACAACCTTACAATTTTTTTTGGCTTCCCAAAAGTGTCCATTTTTTGTCTCTTTTTCGTATATATTGTGCCTTTCGCTATTTTATGATGTCGTATGACTTCGAGCAGTTCCAAATTTTAGTGTATACCATGACAAAATGACGAGAGAGGAGATGACTGAATAAAACAACTAAATAATACTGTCACACAGTGTAACCCCGTGTGGGTTCCGAGGCTTAGAATAGACCCACTACGTCTCCTGGCCGGACGTCGTAAGCGGCGACTAAACCAGGCACCCCTCAACCTCCGTGGCCTCATCTGATTACTGATGATGGACTGGAGTGAAAGAGGGGAGCCTCACGGGAACCCTTCCGCAAAAACTCAGCTTGTTGCAGCTGACAGGCGAACCAGTCATGGTTCAAAGAAAGAAGAAACCCTCAGGCGCCCAACGGAAGCGCCTGAGGAAACAGTAAGAAGTACCATACAACAGAGACCTCCTGAGGTGGTTAACATCCTCACGGAGGTTTTCATAGTACCCTGGTAAGAAATACGAGGGGCTTTACTGGGGGATAGACTATGGGTCCATCTGCGGCCTGGTTCTATGAAGGTCAACTTCGCCTCCACCGAAACTGGTCACACAGTGTATTTAATAAGAACTGAGTATTTACACACTTCATGCATGTTTATCTGGTGCCAGCCATGATATAATACCATATACAGTATGCACAAATGGCTATGAAACTGAAGAAAAAAATAATTAAAACCGACCTACCGACCCTACTTTTTAGAGCCATGTTTCCCGAAACACACATCTAATTTTTTTGGCCTTGTTCAGACAAGATTATGCATCATACAATAGGCAATTGCTGCCTAATGGTACTCGTATGTTTATACTCTCAACACATTAACCCTGTTAGTGCAACAGTGGACAAATCAACTAAAAATATACCTGCAATAAATGCACGAACAGCATCATTGAAACAGACAGAAAAGTTCCAAAACCTATGCAGCAATTATTACGACTCAGCAACAACAGCTGGATTATATATCAATGTGGTGTTGACACTTTCAGCATTTCCACATTATTCTGTACCAGCTCAATTTCAATTACTTCACGTTTAGCCAGTTACCATGGTGACATGTTACTATGGTGATGCCTAGTTGCTACAATGACAGAGAATCAGTAGAGTCCGCATCCACGCAGGTTGTTGGCGATGATGACGTCGGTGACTGCATCAAAGACAAATTGAATGTTGTTGGTATCCGTGGCGCACGTTTGGTGACAATAGATCTCTTTCATCTCGCTGCGGTTCTTTGCTTCAAACTGCGACTGGATGTAAACAGCAGCCTCCTCATACGCCGCCGGCCCTGCAAAGTGAGTAAGTTAAGAATGTTTAATGTAAGGGCAGTCCCATGACATATGACATAAAACCTATTTCTTATTTGCGCCTGCGATTCGTCAGCCTTATGACCGACACATGGCGCGTTAAACGCTGCATAATAATAATAATAATAATATGCAGACTTAGTGCAAACTTCTAAATGCACTGTTTCACAACTACAGCTAAAATGCACATCATCTGTTAGTACTTTCACTAAACTAATTTTTGGTCATAATTCTTTAATTAATATTAGAAATTAACACTCTATTTCCAAAAATTAAAATTAAAATGTTCACAGCGATGTCTGCACAAGTACAAACTTTTCTTATTTTTGTTTCTCAAAAATCCATGACAACCAGTCAAATTGACAGCTTAATAGCAGAACCAATGCCTTTCAGAATCAGTACATCATAGTGGCAAAAACAACTTTTTTCTGTGAATATGAGTGTTAGTTTTTATCCAATAGGTAAAATTTACAAAAATAATCCCAGCCACCACCCTCCGGCAACTGACAAGGTAACACACACATATACTGCTGATTATACACTACTTAAGTTTTCAAACCACGAAAAGACTGCGGTCTCCAAAATAGACAGTACAGCAATGAATTCTGACTAATAATTCGTGAAGTCATTATGGGTAAAACAATCACACTATTGGAAGCAGTGCATTATCCAAACAAAATATGTGCAAAGAAGCTAGTCACAAAGATGACAGCTTGGGGCCATTACTTACCACGACAAAGCCTGCAGTTAACATACCAGCAAAGCCACAGCATCACTTTATCCAGTACTAAACTGCACTGCTTGCTGACAACACAAAGCCATACGTGTGTGTGAACAATTTGCCAAAAACTTCACTTTTCACTAACCAGTGTATTCTGGAAAGCAGACAGTTAGAGGCGATTTCTTAATCTTCTCTTCAAAAAGATCTTTCTTGTTCAAAAACAGTATGATAGACGTGTCCGTAAACCACCTGCTGTTGCACGTTGAATTAAACAGGCGCAGACTTTCTTGCATTCGATTCTGTACAGACACAGTAAGCAGCACCTTATGACGACGTTATTAAGTGAATCGCTGCACTGTACACGTAAGCAGTTATAAAATGCCTACAAGCAAAATGACTGAAGCAATGGTAAATGCTGTTTTACTGAGCATCAGCAGACAATTGTGGTAATGATTAGAATCGAACTCCTGTTAACTTTTATGCACAGTCTTCAGGCAACTTACAGCAAGCATGTAAATGCAACGTTTCACAACTACAGCTAAAATGCAGATAATCTGTCAGTACTGTCATGAAACTGATTTTGGTTCATAATTTCTTAATTAATATTAGAAAGTAACACTCAATTTCCACAAAGTTAATTATTAAAACGTTCATCTATTACCAACCCTGAAGCCAGGTTTAAAGCGACTCAACTCAGCTAAATTCAGAAGTCAGAAGACAACTGGGTGTCCACCGTTGTCTAATGTTGGGTCAATTTTAAAAACCGAAACAGAAATGGCGTTTTTTCCAAACACCAACCAAAACTGCAACTGTGGTATTAACCACGGTGTTCTCAGTATTTTGTACCCTGGACAAGGGGACTGCAGGCTAAAACCTATTTTTGGAAGTAACTCCCTTAATTGAAGAAATATCGCGATTTTGATGAAAAGTCCTTATCTACTATCACGAGCCGAGTTCAACGAGGGGTCACATGACCCAGGTGATCTTGATCTTGACCTTTGAAATGCCCATATGCACTATTTTGGCTTATTATAGTAAGGCATTTATGACCGAAAATCAAGGTCAAGGCCACCTGCGTCATATGGACTTGGCTTGTGATAGTAGTAAATGGGCTTATTATGGGGGCAAATTTTTCGTCGAAATTGCGATCTCTTCAAATAAGGGAGTTATGGCCAAAAATAGGTTTTAGCAAGTAAGTAACTCTTAACCGAAAGCAAACCGAGACTGCAGTATTACTGCGTAAACCAAACCGAACTGGAAAAAAGTGGAACTGACCAAACCCTACCACTGTCATACTGTCTGTCGTCCAGATGAGTTGCATTGTTGAAACGTTTACAAATGCAAAAGGTAAAGAAAGACGACACTTGGTATAGCGCCTCTTTATGGGCCAAACCCATCACAGAGGCGATCAGGTATGGCACGCATTTTCAAGGGATCACACAGTTTTACCTGCCACCCACACATTTATCCACGAATGGAATGAACCATACCTGCCTTTGCCTTCCCAGCCGAAGCTGGTCCTCATTTACTTACCCCAGAGGGATGGAAGGCTGAGTTGGCCTAGGCACCACCATGGTGAGTAGACAGTACTGCTACATGACAGAAATCACAGTTAATAGCTGCTCAAACCATCACGCCTCACCAGGCAACTGGAAACGCATAAAGTATAAGCATCGAAGTCACGACCTATTGGGCAGAACGCCGCAGTGCTAACCACCAAGTCACCCTATAGTGATGTGACATTATAGTGACACAACTCTAACTCAATGTCAAGCTGAGCCGTGTCACCATAAATCGAGCTTAACAAGCACAGTATCAATGTCTCACCGTGGTCTCATCCTCGTGAAGGACCTGGTCATATTCACTCATTGCCACGCAGAATATAATCGCTGTCACATCTTCAAAACAGTGAATCCATTTCTTGCGTTCCGACCTTTGACCCCCAACGTCGAACAATCTGAACAACAACACGGATTTGAAATGTTTTGAGTACTTATCTAGTTTATATTAACAAGAAACCGATGCATGGGCAGTGATGCTCAGATAGCTTCAGTAGGACAGAATGAGCTAGGTTTTGGTTTGTGATCAGAGTCAGTCGCATCCAAATGCAGCAAAGTCCAGCAGTTAAGATTTGTGAATCCCTGCTTAACAGACAGACATGAGATTAACAGATACTTTCGAACCATTTATACTATATTAGCTACACTATGAGCTCAACCAGGCTACAGCAAGCTGAGCTAAAAACGACAACACTACTGCCAAATAGCAGCAAAGATATTTTTCAGAATATCAATAATCTATAACAAATCTGGCATCATTTGTAGATT
>Ga0126335_1001731_pt1 | contig 12545 bp, 7 predicted proteins | sample OlaspJWI45metaG_FD_108409 | JGI IMG/M metagenome (GOLD analysis project Ga0126335, IMG submission 108409) | Marine gutless worms symbiont microbial communities from Oahu, Hawaii - Olavius sp. 1 OAHU.JWI-45 metaG | ecosystem: Host-associated > Annelida > Digestive system > Unclassified | place...
ATGCTCGGTAGTGAGAGCTTGAAGACAGTAACAATATCGTACGACAACTCTAAGTATAACCGATAAAAATTTCTAAAAACACAGCTCAGCTAAAACACGACTGCTGCCCACAGACGGCGCACAGTGACTTGACTTTTCAAGCTATTTTTTAAATGTAAAAGTAATTTTGAAATACTAAAATGCTCGAAGATGTTCAAATTAGCAAGTAGGAAATTAGTGTGATGGTCTTGGTGGACGTAAATTAAACGAAGTCTGAAACATGTCAAATCCATACACAAGAACACGGCGTGGGTGGATTGTGGAAGCAAGAAACTTACATCGCTCACAATCAGTCGGTGGCATAGCGCAGCTGCCGTGGAAGCGGAAGTACAGTAGTTATATTCATATGTTATCACGGTAGTTTGCGCCTGATTAATTTAAGAATAGTTCAGTCTCAAACGCAGCATTAGTTTAGCCAGAAATAGTTCTAATGCACACAATGCACACATTGCGCAGACGAAACCCAGTTGGATATAGGATTACATTAAGGCCTGTGTACTGATGTTCTGAAGTTGTACTGTAGTACATTAGGATAGCTTTTAAAAGCTTCCTCGAATTAGATGCTTGGCTTGGCAAGTTTGCTTACAATGGATCCTGGTGGCTTTCAAGTAACGGAAATGCAGACATTAGACATTAGTTGCCGCATCACACTGTTGAGTCCCTTGCTCTTTGAGACAACACGTCATTTAATTTTAGCTTTTCATTCTACGTTAATTTTCTGCTGATGCAACTTTACTATATCGAGAATCAATTACAAAGCAATATTCCCCTGAGAGAAAACGATGCAAGCGGCAACACTTTCGCCATATTGCTTTAAGGTGCGGTTAGAAAGAACGTACGACGACGAAAAGTGCAAGTTCTCATTTATATGCCATTTTTTCTGCGGCTATTGGTAGATAATCATAGCTGCGGCTACTGAGTATAAGGCGTGCATCGGGTCAATCGGTCATTCGTGTTTGACATGAACCAGCAGCACTGCGGCAGTGCACGGCCTCGCGACCACCGCCATGCGGGCGGGGCAGGGTGACCGGCAGTGCTTAGTCTGTCGCTGTGTATCCTGCCAGGCACAGAGACGAGATGGGATACGCAGGAGATTGAATGTCATGGAACGTCGATGTGGAAAAACGATGGACGCTCCGGTCTACAGTGGATCGAACGAGCGACAACTTACGAAGCACTTTTCATCCATTATCTCTTGGTCGTCGCAGCGCCTGTCCGGTCATTGTCGCTAATCATTGTCGTCTTTATCGTTGTCGTGAAATAACTTTATACGATCTTTGCGGAACGGGTTCAATCTGATAGATTGCTGTGCCCATTGTATCCAGAAGGTAGAACAATGTAATTCGATTACATTAGTCGGACCGTTCTGATGTCACTGCGTAAACGATGCGTTGCGCGAACGAAAAAAAGGAAACAGTAACAAGAAATTAAAACAATTAAATTAAACCAGTAACAAGAAAGTAACTACGAAAACGTGTAAACGCGTTGAACTGTCTGCAACCGCATTATCAGTGTCAAATTATTGGATTATTCTAACGCTAACAGCCTTTGTTCGTCCGAGATTTCGTAAATTCGTACAAATTTGTTTTCAGCATCGAAGGAAGAAAACAAACAATTTTTGAGACGTCGATCGTTATTGAGCCCGCACAGTAAGCGTAATGGATACCCATATTGACGTTATACTTTTATGCTTTCATATGGCCAGTTAATTGAGGAAACTGATATGCTGTTGACATCGCTCAGATCAGTTTTAGGCATGGCGTAAAAGTATCAGTTATTCTGCTGCTCAAGCAGCTTCAAAGCGAGGTCGGCATACAAGTCTTTATCGTCGCGCGGTCTGTCGTGACCGCAATTACCGGTAGGTAAGCCTACAGCTGCAGCAGCCGGCAGCAGTTACAGTGACGCAGAAGAGAAAAGAGATTCTGTGATCCTGTGAGCTCGGCTTTAAACTCGATCTGTGGAGCTATCTAACTATCGGCTACACCTGACGCTGGCGGCGGCACCCACGGCATTTGCGACGTTAATTTAGCGACATCGCAACTTTTCCTGCCATCAAAGCACCGACGAGATGGAACCGCTTGTTATTTCCCGACCAGTGTGGTCCCTTCTTACGACTACTTTACAAGTTGTGACGTGTAGCATTTTGGTTCATAAACCAGTGACGTGATATTGTAGTCACAGTAAAGTACTCACTTCAACGTTATACAAGTTTACGATTTATCGTACAATAGACTGAACTGGTACATCTCACATATTATTTTGGTGTCAAACCATCAAAGCTTATCTAGTAAATCAGTGAAAAAGATCTGACATTTTCGGAATTACTGACAATTTAATTAAATTTAGATTTTTAACGGCGACTACCTTAGCTACGAAATTGGTTATGCCGTCATGGTATTGGGTATTTTAAACCTAAATTTTTCGAGTTCTTTCTGTTGCTTGCTACCAGAGACCATGATATGAACTGTAAGCAGAGATGTTACAGATTCTTTTTATCTCAGAGTTGCAAATGGATCGAACAGTCTTTTGAAGTTTTGATTATATTAATTTTTCAAGTAAAAAAGTTTATTCAGACTGCTGATTTCAGTGCATTTTAAAGTATCGCCTAATCACTGTTTAAAAAATCTTACTTAGTCTCTCTAAGTTTAAGCGATAACGATGGCTGGTTGTTGATGACGATGACGACGATTTTGTGTTGATAGATGAGAAGCTGAGGCAGAGATAATGTCGTGGAGTGACGACTTTCAGTACCAGTACGCCGACCTGCCAGCTGATGACGCCAAGACCACAGTTGCCCCAAAAGCGGCTGACGACGAATACATGTACCCAGGTGCTCGCGAGTTGGCCGTCTTCCATGACTGGTACCAGCAGTATCACGGCTATCTGGCCAGCATCGTCTGTGTTTTCGGTATCATCGCAAACGCGCTTAACATCGTCGTGCTGACGCGTCGCAACATGATCTCGGCGACAAACTGTATCCTGACGGGACTTGCCGTGTCCGACGGACTGACGATGGCGGCGTACCTGCCGTTCGCGCTGCGCTTCTACGTGCTCTACGGTACCGAAGCGTCGCCTACGCGCAACAGTCTGCCCGCTGTACGCTTCATGCTGTTCTTTGCCTGTTTCAGCGTCGTCGTTCACACCGTCTCAATATGGCTCACAGTTGTCCTCGCCGTCTTCAGGTACTTTCTACTTGCGACTGATACGACTTTGTTTAATATTTATTACTTTACTAATATAACGTTTTAAGTTTTAAATTGCAGTAATTTAATTTACCTTTGTCAAGTCTTAAGTCCTATTACACCATCGGATAGCTTCAATGTACCGACCAGGGCAAACGCACGCGCACGACCACTGTGAGATTTCTCCAATACTTTATGCAATGTAACGCATAAAACAGTTATTTAACGTAACGTCGCCCAGTCGCATCAGTTTAGCAAGTAATACATAAATTATTAATAACCAGTTATTAATGGTTGCTTATATGGTTGTCCGACAATATACCAACCGACAATATACTTACCACGAAGAACCACTACGAATTAGTAGAAAATGAAATAAAATGCCGGTTTACACAGAGTTTTCAGAAAAAAAACAGCGTTATATTTGCAAAATGTGTGAAATTAACACACCTCTGAAAACAAAAGTTTTGATTAATATGATTATGGTGCATATTGACCACCGAAAAGCGATGACAGCATTATGCCTTTTCGCCGTCATCACTTACAGGCTGGTGCCCGTCTGGTGCAAAAATGCGACGCCTAATACAAAGCGGCGACATTTAGATGCAGATCACTGCAGAAAGCTTTGGCGTCCGTGATTGCATTGGCTACGATGTGCTAAGCAGTCGTCGCTGCCTGTTGCCGTGCAACGGCGTTATGTCTGTAATACGAAAATGGCGACGACAGTCTGCACTGCGTAGAGCCACCGTAACCTCGCCGGCATTCGCATGGTTAGTGATGGTATTTGACGCTGGCGCATGCATTAAACCTACCGTTATGAGTTATATAACCATTCCGCAGCGAAAAATAGTCGATAACGGTACACTTTTGAAAGGTTCCACTGCCTAGCATTGCAGTATATATCATGCCAAATGTGATGAGATTCTGCTGCCGCGTTATAGCGCATCATAATATGTTTTACTGTTGCCCTCGAACGGATGAAAATAGTTATGAAATTTCGGTTGGTCGTAATTTTTGCTACAGTGTTTTTGTTATTATTATAAATGAAAGTAAGCAAACCTTCCAAGACGGGTAATATAGCTTACATGGAAGTGAAAACATAATTGGGCCTTATACGGATAGTTAAACAGAGCATTCATATAACGTTTATGACACTGGGAAAGCTGAAATGCTCATAAAAACACAGTGCCGCTACAGTAAAGTAAAAAAATAGCCGATTTGTGACTAGAAACTCACAGAGCAAACGGTTCTTCCGGAATGTGCGTCGAACGACGTGACAAACGCACAAGTTTTAGTAGGCTAGTGCCAGTGGCCAGCACGCCAGTCGAACATGTGTTGACTTCAAGGCGCGACAGACCCGCCGCTGTGGTTTACGTGTACGCTTCAATTATTAACGACAGCGGCGACGCGACGTCGCTAACACGGTACGGACGGAAGCTGGCGGTCGTAAATCAGGTAACCACGAAACGTTCGATCGACAGTTGGCGAGGCGGAGGCGGCACGGTAGGTGGTCATCGAGTTGATTGAGACTCGGCCGCCGCCGGTGGCCTCAGAGAGCGGGCGGTGGTGATGTGAATGACGGACTGGGCACGGTCGATAATCCTCGGCATGACCGAACGTCGAATGCATCGTCATCGTCGTCATCACAGTTGTCTGTCTGTGCTAATTAATAACAATCGACGCCTGTTCCCCGTCTGCGCGTCATTGACGCCACAGCTTTGCCTGTTCATCCGTCACCTGCCTGTACACCGCTTCTCATTTATGTCAGCTCCACGTGGGTGATCGCTGACTACTCCTGATAAGACATTGTGGCGTCTCTGACTTGAGATATCGCTGCAGACTGTCACGCTCTCGCGAGATATTCCATTGTACCGGTAATTATTAAACTCGATACCACGTAGCTCCGACTAGCCTATATGTTAGTGTGAGCGAGTTCTAGCGAGCTCGAGCACAGCGCGAGGCTGCACGTGGCAATAAACTGTCATTGCCACATTTTTATTTTTTTTTTAAATTTTATTTTAACCGGCTATATCTCCGCACTGGCTGCATGGATCTTCGCCATTTTGTGTCGTTCGATCGGGTTTCGCTGCGATTTTTGTTTTCCATTCAGACATCTGACATATTTTCCCTCTAAATTTCACAAGGGGTCAAAAACTGCAAAATTTTGAGAAATTTTGAGCCGTTTTTATCGACCCAAACCCGATTGGATGGCCACCATTCCAAAACGGTGCAATTTTTCGTAACCACGACATAAACTTGTTTTGGGAAGATAATTGGACTATCATGTCCTGAAGTTTGGTACTGACTGGTTCCACCATCTCCGAAATCCATCCGGGGATTTGGGGCCCCAAAATTCTCAAAAACGGAAAATAAGCGATTCGGAAGCTAAAAACTCTAAAACGGCTGAAGACAGAGCCAAAATGACTGCGGCTGGAAGTAGCTCAATGAGTCTAGTTTCCTCATACAAAAGTTGGTAAACGTTTGTTTGAAGATTTTTCCGAAAAAGTGATTTCAGCAGAGGCAACACCCTTCCCAAGAGCGAAAATTGACAAAACAATCAGAAATATCATGTAGACGGTATGAGATATAGCTGAACTTTACAAGTCGCTAATAGCAGGCCTAGTGGGCTTTTGGCGGGTGCTAAAACCACTCACCTTGGTTGACCCTCAATGACCTTGAGTGGCGTTTTTGGTAATTAATCTATGTATTTTCACCGAAAACGCTATGTTTCGACACGGCCTACATCAAACTGCTTTAAGCTACCTTTGTACAAGCTCGGTGGAATTTAGAGCATAGATTCTAGTTTACGAGATGTATAAGTTATGGCGATAGTTGCGGGGATGACCCCCTAACGATTCGAATAAGGAGAGGCACCCAAGTGCGGTTGCGAAATATACGCAGTAAGAAGAATTAGTGTCAAATTCAGAGCTTTCTTACTCTAAACTCGTTGAATAAAAGTCCATAATGTACGCAAGTAAAATGTAGCCTAGAGTGTCTAGTTTCTTTCTGGCAAATTTTGTAATCCTGCATTTAGTGGTTTTCCAGAAATAGCTTTTGAAGTAGAGGCCTATTCACGTAACCATGTGATTCAGCCTTTCTCTGGCGCACTGCGCTAGCAAAACCACGTGATGCTATTAGGGCTGTTACGAGTACTCGAGTACTCGTACTGGCTTTTTTATTCGAGCATTTTTTCATTTTAGCTTTTGAACGTGCGTGTATTCTAAAGATAGCGACGCTTAATATTTAATTATTTTCTACGCAGACAAATAGATCAAATATTCTAGTTACTGACGGCGTATCGTGTACTGTGATATTCGCAGAACTCGCCCGGAATGAATGCATTTAACAGAAGCAGCCATTTATATAATTATGTCGACAGCGTAGGCCATATTATTGGCATGCACTTACGTAGCCTATCTGCACCACGTGTTGTACACGTTGCTACCTGCTTTTCAAAAAAATCTCACCGAAAATACTAAAAAGCTAGATTAACAATTCAAAACCTTGTTACCTTCACTAAACGGTGCGCGCGTGAATAACGAAGAGGTACAACCGTACAAATACGTTTTTTTCTCGAAAATACAAGACGGCTGTTTCACAGCGTTGCAATATTTGAGAGAAAAATTTACGGGTGTTTCGACTTTTTACCGATCCCATGCCGTATTTTTAGAATCATGATCCTATAAATAGCGAAGTCGAATGGTGATAAAGTTTGTTATACGGTCGACGATAACGTGACTATTTAATGCCAGAACCGTTGTTGCACGACCGTGCCTAATGCAGCGTTTAAACGGGGATAAACGTGTAAGCCTATACGTGCGTGCAAATGCTGCTTAGTCCTGTTATCTTTTGTGGCGCAATTTATGTTCATAAAATTTGCAAAAAGCAGTTTACATGTGTGAAAACTAGGTGTCGTCCCCGGTGGGACGAACCGATAGTTGGCCCGCGAGTCCTCAAAGTTTGTTTGGACCGGGAAATGTCCAGGGTTTGCGAGGGGGCGTTTGTCTGTGGGAGGTTCAGCTCGGGCTTGTGTGGGGGCGGGGGTTAGCGCAAGGAGGCGTCTGTTCGGGGGCTTTAACGGTGGACGTTTTCTGGGGGTAGCATGGAGACGTCTGTCCGGGCTGGTTAGCTCCGAGGGCGGCGTTTGTGCCGAAGGTTTACCCCGCAGAGGCGTTATCCGGGAGCATCCTCATATCTGTCGTCGTCATGCAAAATTTCAGCGAAATCGGACAATCCTCGGCCAAGTTTGAAGGAAGCATTCTATGCCTCGGGGATCCAATTTTTTACCTACACGCCGAGTTGGTAAAGATATCTTGATCGGTGGCAGAGATGTGCCTCCAGAATTGAATTCGAAACAAAGCCCCTTGGCGGCGGAATTCTACTTCCGGTTCCAATTTTGATACGTGTCTTTCTACGGCATCTTTATATGTGTGATCATACAAAATTTCAGCCAAATGACACACAGACCCACTGAACCATTCACTTAACCGACTTCGACATTTCAGTCTCAATGAACGAAGTGCCGACGCGGAAGCATCCGATTTGGCGGAACCATACCTCCGATCGCGAATTTGATAGCATATTCTGAATTGGGAAGCCGGATTCCTATTAGACTTTTCTAGTAACCATATGTCTAGCTCGCTTAGTTTCGGAGATATTCCCGTGTGACAGACAGATGGACAGACAGACGGACGGACGGGCGGACAACGCAGACCATTACTATAGCTGGCCAGCTAATAACGTTCAGAAACAAACTGCGGTACAATTTTAGTGCCTGGTGCAGCTGCCACAAACTACCTGAACTCTGTGTGATCGGCAATTGCAGAGAAACAGTATGTTTGGAAAGCAATTCTTTAAACAAACTGCATTGAACTGCGTGTGTCACGAATGATGAATTGCACAACGTACAAATTAGTAGACGTTCCTACTTGCATTCAATATGCAACTGAGGCTGTGCATTTGCTTGCCTGATGCGATCGCATGTCTACTTTGCGGTTGTGGAACTCCAGGCGCTTGGCTTGGGCGTTCTAATGCATCTTAGGCGTGTCGTGTTGCTCTAATGACGTGGTCAGACCACGGTGATGCTGATGTGAAAACATCTAATTCCCAAGACAACGACTGCTGAACCTACTGCTAATCAACCATATGATACTAAATTACTGTTCTCGTTCTGTACTCCCATTAGCGTAGTTTCTAAAATATGTAATATAAGTAAAATATCAGATGACGCCGCCGTCAAATTAACGTAGAGTCGTATAAGAATATTTAACGATCTGTCAAACAAACTGTTGTAGCACAGTGACCATGAATGTGCAGTGCGAGTTGTCGATAGTGTGACGTGCATACATGGTTTACATGAACAGTCACAGAGCTATACTCAGATAAGGTGAAAACCCGTGTGCCTATATAATATACGATTTTTGTGAACTCTGCCTGTGTACGTTACCAACAACGCAGCTGTGAACACTCTGCTAGACTAAATACTGAATCTCTGCTCTTATAATGCAAATTTAACAGAAAATCTCGTCGTACGTGTGGTTGCAGATACTTGTTTATACGGTATCCACGTCACGGAGCAATCTGGTGCAGCGTCGGTCGCGCCAAGCTGTCGATTGTGCTCGTCAACTTCGTCACTCTCATCGTCTGCATTCCAAACTTCGTGACGATGACACTCAAGAGCTACAGCGTCAACGTCACCGACACTGACACCACGCACAACTCGTCGTTCACCCAAGTCCAACTCATCTGGAACGTCGGATTCAAAGAGGACACAGCCGTTGACGTGTTCATACAGTCGTTCAATTTTTGGATTCAGGTGAGACGACGCGATAACGTCCAGTTTAGTAGCTTTCAGAAGAGCTATCTGTAATATGTAACAAAACTCCATATTACACTGAGAGTTTGTCTGCTCAACGAAGCTGTCTTGTATTATACTAGCCATTCTGCCAGCCCAGTCAGGCACTACGAGGCAGCCCCGTCCCCGCCTTTCGCCCACCCACAGTCTTTGTTTCCCGTACCCGTGTGTATGATTGTCGGCCCGTTAGCACGAACGCATTCCAGGCTAAGTATTCCCAGCTCACTGAAAATTTGGAGACAATCGCCCTACCCGTTTCCGAGTTACAAGCGGACGGACAGACAGACAGACAGACACATATAGCGCTTTATATACACTGTGTTCCAATAAAAATGTCCACATTTTTTATTTTTTTGTAGTTTCTACAAACAATAGCTGATTTGCCGACATCACCTACATAATAGTGCCGCACTAGCTCTGTCAATCAAAGTTACACATTACCACTGCACAAGACAAACAATATCAAGTTCTTCACACAATCGTTGTTCACTTAAGGCCAAGTATTACAGCAGGCATTCTCAATAGCCTTCTCTGTCAACCACACAAGCCTGAAGTATCAAATTTTATCTTCAAGTTTTAAAATCTTTTTAGCAGCGTTTTGATGGAACAAATCAGCCAAAATATCTTATAACCAGGAATTAACTTTTTCCAAAGTAGTGTAGCAGCAATATGCAGATGAGGTAGGTATGTCAATACTCATTGTGTTGCAAATTTCATACTGTATGCCAAATATTATTAAAATCGGTCAACGTTTGTAAAAACTACGACAATATAAACTTGTAAACGTTTTTTGGTACACGGTGTATATAGATATTAAATTAACAGTCAAGCAGAGGAGTAACACTCCGTCTGGTAAGTAAGTAGATCAAGTTCATCAGCAACTAGCCACGTCAGCCAACTCAAAGATTTACGAATCACAATATACAACAACATGTAAAACTCGATGAAATAAGTGAGCTTCAAATAGTAATTGGCCGACAGTTTATTATGCCACCGGCGCAGAATTAATGATTAGCAAAGAATATAAGAATCACTCAATAAAGAAACATGGTTTGTGGGGGTGCGTCATGTGCAGGCACTGTTTGTTCGTCTGGTGCCGTGCATTGGTCTGACTGTACTCAGTCTTCTGCTCGTTCAGACCATGAGGCAGGCCGAGGAACGTCGTCAGAACCTGCGTGGCAAGAGCTCGGTCGCCAGCAAGTCAGGGAAAGAAGGCGCCGGCGGCAGTGACCGCAAGACAAACCGTACGACGTTGATGCTGCTCCTCGTCGTCATTCTGTTCCTTGTGACGGAGCTGCCGCAAGGCGTCATCAACCTACTCAGTGGTCTGCTGCCTGGCTTCGTCAACGAGATCTACATGGCACTCGGCGACCTGCTCGACATCCTGGCGCTCATTAACAACGGAATCAACTTCATCCTGTACTGCTCGATGAGCAAACAGTTCCGCGACACGTTCGTCAGCGTGTTCCGCCTGGATGCTGTCAGTCGCCTGTGTGCTCGCTGCTGCTGCTGCTATAAGCCTCAGACCAACAGTCTCGAAGACTCGGCACCGATAACCGTGGCACCAACGGTGGTCGTTGGAGGCAAGGATCAGTACGCGCTAGTTGCTCAGGCGTAGTAGATGCTCTCGGCATATACGTGGAGCGAAGCGAACACGCTGGTTAGACACATGCTTGACACACATAAATTTATGACTGGTAGTAGAAATATTGGAATCAAGGAATATTTTCGCAGACTCGGCAGTCGCTGGCCTCATTTTTGAAATGACAGAGTGTATCATGTTGGAGGTAAAGCTGTATACTCACTTACTGACTCATTAACTATGAGTGTATGTGCGGCGAAGTATGATGAATACGAATTTGAAAGTGATGCTCAGATAAGTCTGCGATGCCGAGGAACGTCCCCGACTGTCACAAAATATGCAGTACAACTGCATGCACTCTATGCCGTGACGCTGTATATTCGGCTTGCAGCAGCAGCAACATTCTGCTGCCAGTCGTTCGTCACTTGACTTTGCATCGGTCGTCATATCACGCAAACATTTAGTAAAATTTATTATTATGTTGCATAAACTGTGAAAAATTGCGTGATTTTTCATATAAATATTTAAATATGATGAAATTTTATACTTAATTTTAATTTTCGCAATGTTGCTCGTATGTACACCTGGTGTTATTGTATGATGGTTATAACGTGATGTGTTGTATATATGCGTCTACCGTGCAAATGTTGGAGCTCGCACGTATAATTCGCTGTAAAGGTTATCATAGGCCTATATCCACGTAGTTGTCATGTGGCGCAATGTCGCAATGAATTGCATGGCTTTGTAGACTACACGCATCGCTCCATACGCCTCCTGGCTGCGTGTCTGTTCTAGTCCTGCAGTTTTATAGTCAGTCCGGTGAGACGCTGCCGGCCGTTTGTAGGTTGTTGTCGAGTTGAAGTCGAACTGGCCACCCACGTAGTTTGCGACATGGGCACGTACGTACATCGATATTTCACGTGAGCTGTAAGTGCGCCGGCGGGATCGGACCTGACGACGCCGACGCCCACCGACATATGGTGCAGATTTGACGGCGCCGTGACGTAGTCAACGTTCGAGCTTCATTTTTCCAGACACTCTTCGCGCCGCTACAGTGAGTGTGCGACAATTTGGGTGATTGACAATACAAGCCAGAAAAAGTATGAGAATTGAACAGCATAGCCTATATGCATTCGTGCCCCAGCGGGTCGTCGCCGTCTGCTTGCGTGTTTTACCCCCAATATGAAACAGAAATTAAATCAAGAAATCCCCCAAAAGTATTACAGACTGTGGCAGCAAAGGACCTGGTTCGTCACGCGACTGTCACGTCGCTGGTGTTCCGTGGCGTGTGACGTGACGTGTTGCTATTGATGGTGTTATTTAGCTATGATGCTCTTGCTGCTGACAGCAGCAGGCAATAACATAAGTACATCCGAAGCGCATTTTTGGCGAAAAGTCATGCGAGAAGTTTCATACAGGACTGACTTGCTCACTTATTGTTAAGTTGGTGAATGACAAAGATCTTTAATCTACTTTGACATTTTCACATTCTCGTGTTTTGTTGCCGTCTTATTGGTCAGATCACGGCATCTGACACAATAGGCCTAATTAGTAACGTTACGAGTGATGAGTTGGTAAATAACAAAAATATGTGACGAAATGATTTAATGCTACGAGACATTTGATTTTGTAGCGCTGTTAAATCGTGACTTGTGATGAGATTCATGACTCGACTCCCCCTGACTGTGATTCGTGGCAAACTCAAGTCGTAGCATAAATACGTAACTAATTAGCACTTAATATTTGTGGTTGCAGCAGATAACAAACATAGTCTATAGGGTGCCTCAAAACTGAAAGTTAATTGATATTATATCCGAATAACTGTTTCTCGCCCACTTGCTACTTTGAATGCAGTGGCGGCTCTAGGCTATTTTGGGTGGGGGGGCAC
>Ga0126335_1001732_pt1 | contig 12534 bp, 11 predicted proteins | sample OlaspJWI45metaG_FD_108409 | JGI IMG/M metagenome (GOLD analysis project Ga0126335, IMG submission 108409) | Marine gutless worms symbiont microbial communities from Oahu, Hawaii - Olavius sp. 1 OAHU.JWI-45 metaG | ecosystem: Host-associated > Annelida > Digestive system > Unclassified | place...
AGAAGAACATGCAACATGCCTCAAGTTGTCGGCGTGCCTTGCACACAACTGGAAAGTGTCGAGGTACAAGATATTACTAGCAAGATGCTCACCACGATGTTGAACTATCACCAGGACCTGTATGCATCAGAAGCACTACAATAAATATGATGTCTTATGTTTGACAACATGCTGGTTTCAGTCATGTAGTTACTCTCTGTTGGACCCAGTTAATCACGGGATGGATAACTGTCAAGTAAAGTCCTCTCCAAGCCTCCCAGCCCGCGGGGCAGTGATGATCTCCATTTCAGGAGCCCTCAGCCAGACACCAGCTTCACTTCGAGTGTGTTCCACTCACTTCCCAGTCCTCAAGTCAGTACCAAATAGTACTGCTTGTTAACAGAGGTGCATAGGTGTGAAGAACTTGCCCAAGATTCAAGTCCCAGCCAGGTACTGCTGCTTTATAGCCACTGAGTAACTTTCTAAGAGTGACTGAATCATCTAGGTATGTAAATGTAACCAAGGCGAACACTGCCCGCAATGTAGGTGCACTGAGTACTAGAAAAAAGCAGGAGATGAAATGCACATGGCACAGGGTGCACGAGCCCTGTGCTGGTAGTTCACCGCATGAAACCGTTTTAAATAAACAGTGTTCAGAATATGTTAAAGAAGTTTTTAACATTGAATGTGTGCAAGGCTCCTCAAAAGTATGGTCTCAAAGAATAGTGTTTTAGTAAGAAAACACACACAACATAAGCAGAATGTATCATTATTACCCGCGCACCAGCCAGGCAGCGAGCAGGTACCGTTTGTGGCAGTGTCTGTGTGCATCTGTTTGAGTGTTTGTCTGCACAAAATCTCAGAAACTACAAAATTGACGTAACTTCGTAGAAATATGAACCATGGGGAACACTAAAAGTGTTTGAAAGTTAGTGACATTTGACCTTGACCTCTGACCTTGAAAGCTATTTTCGTATTCTTTTCATTCAAGCTGTAAGTTTTGAATGCCTTAACCTAGCACTTCATTGTGAAGGTGCATTTTCTAGGTCACTTCGAGTTTCAAGGTCATGGGGTTAATATCACAGTCACGACAGCAAAAAAATAAGCCACACAGAGGTATGTGCTCCTCTCAGACACAGTTTAGTTACTGTTGTTTCTGATGTTAATTTCATATGTCAAATGCACTGACTTACAAGCAGTGATATATAGTTATCGCTGGTCAAGCACGTATCTGCAATCAAGCACAGAAGTCTCACCTCAGCTTAGACCAGATATGCAAGCTATTCAGTTTATTAGACAAACATCACAACATTTCGTGTGAAAACCAGCATTCATTAGCAAATTTCATCATCTGACATTCTATGTCCGGATCTACACCATATTACTGTCACCGGTCTGTTTACCTAGCAAAATGCAAAGAAAACACTAAACCAGAAACAGCATGAAAACATTGCATCTTGATTTGTGCAGAAAAATGACAGCAGAATTACACAGAGTTTTGTATTGGTATTTAATAGTAAGTGAGTGTGCAGACGCTTAGCATCCCACTAGACACTTTATAGGTCATTTTGGGGACAATTTTTACAGGTCAGATGACCCAACCAACAGCGTCAAAGAACTGAAGGAAGCCAGTTGGCCACTGAGATAGGCTTCAATCCCGCCAGATCCACTCCAGCGTGTTACAATATGAACTGTAGGCAACCGCCTCTAGGCTAATCACAGCGTAAGGGCCCCAGTGTGACAAAAACCCAATCTGCTAGACCTATCAGCTGCCTAGAACACTGCACAACAATAGTATTGCACCATATACTATAGTAACTAGAGCAGCTGTGTTAATGTTCCCCCTTTACTCCAGACCGTCATCACTAATCAGATGAGGCCATGTATGCAGGTTGAGGGGTGCCTGGTTTAGTTGCCTTTTACGACAACCAGCCAGAAGATGAAGTGGGTCTATTCTAAGCCGCAGAACCCACACAGGGGTGTCTCATAGTAATACATAAATGTTAATGTAGTGACCCAACATTATAAACTGGTTGTTTTACCGTGGTTATGTGCCACATGATTTGTTGCCAAGCACTGCTTTATGGCATCTGTTATGCTGTCCTGCATCAAGTGCAAACCAGTGTAATCTTCACGCATGAAATGATCGATTATTATCCATTTCACAAATTCACAGCATCCTACTTTAGTCAACTTATAAGAGTAGCCTGCATACAAGCTTGCATCTACTTGATCCCAAACAACATTAACATTTATCAAATTAAAACTCAAAAAATATACTAAAATCATGAAGACTTTGGAGACAGTAAAATGCAAACAATAATTGCAGTTTGAGAAGTTAGATTTGGCAACTAAATTTAGATTCAGTTCAGCAACAGCAACGCAGTATTTCAGAAAAATGTGAGTAAATTACTTTCACTACTGGTTAACTACAAACTTTTGTGTGCTATTTAACTGCATTACTTCAAATTTAAGGTGCACCAATAATGCTTTGGCCGATTATCGGCGGCGCCAAATAATCGGCAGATTACCAATTGTTTATTTCAGGACGCATCTTCGTTCAATAAAAGTCATGTTGTAACGATTGTGAAGTCACAATGTGTGATGGTAGATTCGTAACACTCCTGCTGTAGTTTCACTAGTTCATAGTTTTTAGTTACGGCCCGGCCCAGCCCATTCCTGTATTAACTTTGTTCTGTTGAATGTTGCAGATGATACGTGACTGATTAGTGATTACTGAGTCATTAGTTATCTCACTGTCATCAATGTGAACTGCATTAAAAGCATTTTTTGTTGTTTTGGTTACTAAAACAAATAATTGGCCGATTACTGGCCGATGCCGATTGTCAAATGGCCGATACTGATTATCGGCAAACTGGCCGATAATCGGTATCGGCGGATAATCGGTGCACCTCTACCTCAAATCTTAATCAGAGCCAATGCTAAGGAGTCGATCATAGACAGCACAGTGACAGAGGCATGAAAGTTTAAGACTATGTGGTCAATTTGCAAAAAATACTCACCAAAACAGATTTCATACAATTTAACTTCTCTTGTGGGCACACACAGGCATCTAAGTCTTCCAACAAAACACTCTGCCAAATGCACACGTGCAAATAGCTGTAAATTTACACACTATATATAAGAGGTTCAATGAAACAAGATACAATACACACCACACAACAGAGAACATGAAAAGTAAAGTAGATAACTAAACACACACGAAAAATTCATAAACTAAAATCTGATGAAATTCTCAAAGCATGAAGAGTAAGTGAGTGAGTCGTTTTTGACAGCACATCAAAAGTGACAGTGACGTTATGAAAAAATGACTAAAAGTGAATGACAAGACAGACAAGAAAACAGAATAAAGAATATTTAACTACAATAATTATACATAGTCAAAAATCACCAAAGTTGAACCATCAAAGACTTAGAAAAAAACAGCCAATTAGGTATCTCACATTTAACTGGCGAATCAACAATATACAATAAATGACAGCAGAAATCGGCAAAACAGCTCCTGCAGATATTTGATGAAATGACATCTGTATGCAAGTTCTAACACATGCAGTCTGCACATATAAGCTGGGATTATATGCAATCCAGATTATATGCAATCCAATACGATGGCTGCTTACTGCTGCAGTAAGGTCACAAGCAGTAAACATGGCTGGAAGCAGTTTAACTGACAGGTCTGTGTGCCACAGCTGGCGACATTTCGTCACAAGCTGACTATCGTCAGACCGACAGTGCTGACAGACGCATGACCATATAGCAGTGTGCAGACCACCAAGTAGACAGCTGCAACATAAGAGTTCACTCACTGCTCCAGCTCCAATACTAGTGAATCTAATGCTATGTATGCTTCTTTATACTTGCAAGGCTTATGACAATCTAAACTAACTACTACAGTTTACACATGACGTGTTTGACCGATTTCATTTTGTGTGATCATAAACTGGTATAGCAAAGCTTCTCCACACAACTTCTACCTCAACATATTTTTTTGCTGTAAATTTAAAATAAAACATGTTAATTTCAGTTTCACTTACAAGCAATCCACTATCTGCCAATCCTCCACAGATTTTGCAATTATGCTATCAAAAGTTTGTGGTGTAGCTTCAGCCAGCAGCTGTTTAACATGAAATAGCCTAAAAGATTACAGTAAAATCATGACTTAATACCACACAAAAGTGACTAGACTCTTACCATTCCACTGCTAAGTTAATATATTCTGTTATCAGTGGTGTTGATCTGTCAGATGATGTCACTTGTGACGAGAACAGCTACAGTACATGCAACAAATGTCAATATATAAATTAGAGCAAAATGCTTTATAATGTTAACATAATTTATAATATTAAGTATTTTGTGTGTAACGTTATTGATTAATACGATAATAGCAGACTATTGCTTACATTACAGTTAATACTGTACGGTTCAAGAAGCAGGTTTTCCTACTACACATGCGGTCTGTAAGAAGGCTATTCCGATCAAGACTCTACTGTTCCACACAATGGGTTCTGCATATTCCACCTAAGCCATTATTACAAGTTCCTCAGAATACATCCACGTTTTAAACACATTTTATTCAGACCAACAGACTTAAACTAGATCCAATAAGAAAACATATCAAAAAATGACCGGTGAATATAACAACTGTTTATCACACAAATGTGCAACAGAGAAAAATCGAATAGAGAATCACAACCGAAGACGTATGTGACCACACGTCTTGTATCCTGCAGGCAGCGTCGTCGAGATACCCTGGCAGAATGATGTAGTTTGACAGGAACCGCTGCTGCTCTGACTCCAGTGCATTAACTGCCTATAGAGTAATCACAGTAGATAACGGGAGCACAAACCTGTGCACTGTCGCTGTTTTGTGACCTTGAGATTAACCCCCAGACCTTGAAACTCGAAGGTGGCCGAGATATTCTAAAGATGCACCGTCACACTGAAAATGAAGTTGCTAACTTAAGGCATTCAACACTTAGAGCTTGAATTTTCAAAAATACGAAAATATGTCTCAAGGGAAAAAGGTCAAACTAAAAATGTCAAAATCTCCGAATTACTTCGAGCAATATGGTAACAGACATTCCAATTAAGCCCCAGCAATTTCCGTCGGGTAGTTTTTGAGTTGCATGCTACCACTTTTTCACTGCTGTAACCTGGACCTTGGACCCATGACCTTGAAAATGAACCATGACCTAGACATTCTGAAGATGTATCTCCAAACTGAAAAAAAGTTGCCTGAATTGCAAAAGTACAAAGATAGCTCTCAAGGTCAAATGTCAAGGTCAAACGTTACCAAATTCCAAACACTTCTAGCATTCCCTATGGGACATGTTTCTACCAAGTTACGTCGACTTCTAACCAGTAGTTTTCGAGATTTTCTGCCGACAGACAGACACACTCACAGGCAGACACCACCAAAAACAATAGAACATGTGTGCAAGTAATCACAGCATAAAATGTAACATGAAATGAGAAAAATATATCACTAAACATATCAATTTGAGGCCTCAAATACATTTCCAAAGTCCACATCAGACGTCACAGTTTTGCTCGTTTTGTCACATGCAATGGCCAACTAACTAGCATTGTAACTGTCTATGAGAACAACTCTTCCAATAATGACTACATTATCTGATTGCACATAACAGCATCAGAAATTTTGCAATTACACAACATGACAGTGTAAACTGAACAATACTACATGCCAATGCTACTACCTTGGTACAGTCAGAAAAGCTGGCAAGATACTCCTTGCTTCTGCACAATCAACAAGTTACAACAAATACATGTGCTGCAGTTCCTTGTATTCTTTTCCTGCAGTGGAGAATATCAGCTCAGCTGCCCCTCGCTCAGTTAACTAGACAAAACATGAATGTGCATGTCGCAAAGGTATTCTAAACAGGTACAGCAACGCTGATTGGGTTTACAGACGACTCATCCCAAGTCAGCTCATCCCCAAGGCTAACCTAACCCTGCCCTAACCCTTACTCTAACCCTTGCCCTACCTCTAACCCTAACACAGCCCTAACCCTAACCTATACCCTAACAAGTTTGACTTCGGGACGACTTGACATGCACAGGAGTTGACTGCCACACGATGACAGAGTGATCACTATTCAGTAAATCCAAACAAGCCATCAAAGCAGGCCTACATATATACATGTCTGCAAATACTAAACAGCAAAGTGATAGAATCTGCCAATTATAAGTTGGGCATTAATACACCTCAGAGACATTAGATGATTTTTAACCAATACACCGAACAGATAGGGTAGTAACTTGAAATGCACAAAACGCAAATTTCAATCATCACTATAAGTTCGATGTGCAAAGACGAAAGCTTAAGCAAAGTCAATTATACACATCACAATACATCTTAATGGTTATGCTTAATGGATTCTTGTTGCTAGCTAAAAGCGAAACATGACACTCACGACACTAATGTCCAAGTGACATTTCTTGGCAACCCAACTTCCACCTATTGACAGAAACAGTAATATCCAACGTCACTGAATACTGACAGCTTATTAATAATTCTGACAAATTTTAAGTTCTTTAGCAACTCGTTTACAGCATTTTCGTTCAGTATCAACAGCCACAACATAATGGCTATTGGCTAATAAATCAAATGTCATCACCTAGAAGCCTGGGTTCGATTCACATTTTCTTCTTGCAACTAACTGGGTGCTGCTGCATGTCAAAAAGTTATGTTAGAAATCATGTAAAATGTTGGCTTATTCAAGTCTGTATCACTGCAGTGGCTCAGTTACTGTTTGCCGGTATCTGTCTCACCTCAGGTGTAACTGTAGAATTGCCAACCAGTGGACCATCAGTCAACAAGATTCTGAATTGTTCGGAATTCTGCAACAACAAAAAATCAAAACAATGCAAAATTATTTCAACACGTAAAAGTAAAAAAATTGCTTTAAACACACACTCAAAACAAAGAAGCATATTCCAAAGCAGCCACACTGATGCTAAATGGGAATAAATGGAGCTAAATGCCTCGCTGGTACGTTTCTGGAAATAAGTTTTTTCACTGAGTATGTATGTTTTCTCTTCTTTTAATGCTACCACTTTTTGGTGAAATAAAGTTTCTATAAAAAACAAAAACACAGAAAAGTGATAATTAAAAGGAAGTGTTATATGATTGTTTTACAATTTCAACCCACTGCTATATACAATGAAATAACAATATCATAATGCAAAAAATTACTTTGTTGTAACCAAGTTCTTCTCCAAGAATTTTGACTCTTCTCGAAGGCAGCGGAAAACCTACAACAGCAAAGTTCCAGATCAATGAGAAAATACAGTAACAACTTCCACGGATGAACATCTAAACCCGTATATGAAATAAAAACAAATTCACACAGATTTCAGGTAATGAATACTGAATAATGTTGTTTGCTTCTCACCTTTCAACGTAGTTATGTATCCATCTTCGACAACAACAGCACAGGACTGCTCAGAACCTTTTGTGATAAAATGACTAAAACATTCATTGCATATATAAACACAATAACAGTAACAGTCGAAGACAAATTCCAATAATTAAGAACAAACAGTAACCCACCTAACAGCAAACAGTTATCCTGTCTCATGCAATAATTATTCAGACAGAAAATAGTTTACATGTACATATAATGTCATACAATGTCAAAAATACTTAAAAGTAACAGCAGAACAGTAAAGCACATACTCCTTCAAAAATGGTGATGGCCTAAACACGTGCATTCCTGCAATACAATCACACCAGTCAATAACATTTTTTGAAGGCAAAAAAGCAATGAACTTCAAAATAAAATCAAAAATAACCTCTGCATCCTAATAATAACTCTACAGAAAGACAATTACAGTACTGCTGCAGCTGTTATTAATATACCTGTACAAGTGATATACACACACCCCATCTGGTATCCAGAATAAACTGTATCTGTAATATTCCATAAATCAGTGACAAAAAAATAAGAAAAACCTGTACTTGTTGTGCACAAATTGATTTGGCTTCCTTAAATTAGAATATCATTTTAAGTTCAGCAAAAACAAACCTGTTCTGGCAAAATCCAGATCCTATTGGATTATAGTCGTCAAATAGCTGACTCTGCTATAAAAAAAATTATTATCTGTCTAACTGTACTTGTAACAATAATTACATGTATGCATAATCTTAAACGCACGATACACACCAATAAATTTCTGATCAATTTGTACTCCAACAATAGACGAACTACGAGGGGCACAAATCAGTCCTCGAGACTCTTGAACCCATATGAACAGGTTTACATATTCAGTCTACAACATTACCATTATCATACAAATCACTTTATTATCACCACAAGAGTATTCTCGAGTCATTATATTTTACAATTCACTTAGTATGCCAATCTGAATTCAGAGCACCAGTAATTGGTAAATACATCATGTGCCAATAATAAGTCACTTTTGTTGAAAATGACTGCATCATCTCAAATCTTTCTGCACGTACCATTATACTGTAAGTAAGTAAGTAAATTTGTGTTCGTGCAACAGTCCTTACAGCCTAAACTGCCACAGAGGTGCTATACTAGTGTTTCATTAGCCATAACAACGGCACTATCCTCATAAACTCAGACAGCGTTAGTGCAGTTTCACAGCCTTAACAAGGTTAGTGTTTAATATGGTCTACAGAATAGCACAGTCTTCAAAAGCACACAGAACTGAGTCAGTGTCACTGATGGGTCACAAAGTTGTGCTATAGTTATGGTCCGACTCAAATTTCCAATCACAGTTTGGTAAAGGTGTCCAATACATCTAGTGCTGGAAATGGCCATTTTCGTGACTTACAAACAACAGCAAACGATGTTAGAAAGGCAGAAAAACTTAATTTTCTACCAGAAATGCAATCCAAAGTCATTACTAACTGCGACAACCCTAGCGGGACCGAGTATAAAACATGGGGTTTTGGGTGGGTACATTCTTTGAAAAACGACGAAAATGCACAGAAATTCGTCTAAAAAGCAGTATAGGCAGCACATGAATTAATCAGAACCACTTTCAGCGAAAATTTTGATGGAGAAAATTTCGAAGAAAAACGCAAATTTCAAGGAAAAATGCACAGAAATGCATAAACTGAAGAAGCAGCAAACAGAACGGTGCTACCATCTAGCATTTTATCTGAACTATTTTTAACGAAAAGTTTTGATTGAGACAATGTTAAGAATGCCAAAAATTTTGAGGGAAAAATGTGCAGATATCTGTCCAGAAACTGAAAAAGCAGCAAATAGAACAATGGCGCCACATATAGAATTTATCTTAACTATTGTTAGTGAAAAAATTTTGATTATTGATTTCTATGATGTTTTAGAATGATGAAAAATCGAGCTAAAGTGCACCAAAATTTGTCTATTAACTGTATAAGCAGCAAATGGAGTTATGAAACAATATCTGAATAGTGAATAAGCTGCATACGGTGTTAGTAACCCATACAGAATGGCTGTAGAGAATCAGCAGTCGCTCTCAGTAGAGTACAGTAATTAACAGTAACAGACTCTATTTCCGGTAGAAAATTAAGTCTTTTCTGCCTTTCTATCATCATTTGCTATCGTTTATAGTCGCAAAATAAAATAAAATCTACACTAAAACACTACAAACAAAATCTGAACACTTACTGGTATATAAGGTCTAGACAATGCGCTTCCCAAACGCCCACATGCAAATGGCCTGCATGCCTTGTGAGTGCCAGCTAGGCACATGATCACGTAGGTCAAAGGCTCTGTTCTCAAATGTTTGAATCAGATCTGAGGTAGGCATGGTTAATATAAAAGCAGCTAATATACAAAAGCTTTTGGAATTTTACCGAAGGCCAAATCATACGTCTCAGCCGTGGCTGCATGTTATTATAGCTAATTATATATCAATTTTTTGGCTACTACTACAAAGTTGCTCTCACTAGTTGGTTCATATCTGGTCAGATTAATCAGAACTCAATCAAAAACGCATCGAATAGCTGAACTGACGTTATTGCCAATGTCATACGCATTTTATTTTATAAACACACTCATGACTGATGTACAGATGTAAGTGTTTGAAAAATAATTTTTCAAAGTTACAAGTAACTCAAAAAGTGTGTCTCTGCTTACAACAGACGATAATATGGCAATACAGGTACATCAACACTTAATAAAATGTCCGCAACTGACTTAATACACTCAACATGTGTGGAACTTAATGCCAACGCAAGTTCAATCATAACGCATTAGACCTCAGTGTAGACTCAAACTTTCTGCTTTTCAGTAGATTATTTCTTCATATTTATGTCTAATGATATTTCCTGTCATTTGTAAGTAGTAAAAATTGTACTTTCTAGGTCCGGATGTATTGGACATCTGTGGCCAGTGTTGCGTGTACAGTGTATTCCTGAATTCGGTGAAGTTTTTACTTACTTTATTTGTGATGTCATGATGAGTAACTTGAAGGGGGATTGAAACATACAAGCTGTGAAGGACACAATCAATTCTACACTGAAAATTATAGCTGTACTGAAGTTCATACTTCAGTTGTTCAGTTTGGTATCGGACAATGAGCAAGACTATTAGCACTGGAGTATGCGGCGAGGACACATATTACAGTCAGAGCCCCAATGATTAACGTCATTGTTATGAGCCTATGGATACCTGAAGCGCTCTAAATAATGGATTAACTTCTAGGTCGTCTATATCTTGCATAGTCTCAAACCGTAAAATCGAGATTAAGCTATGCAAAAGTCAGTCTTATTCAACAAATCATTTCATAACAACTTTTAAAAATGAAACCGGAAACAAAACTTCACTTCATTTGTTCCTTGTTGAAAACGTGATCATAATTAAAACCAATATGTCTCGACTAAATAAATAAGTAAGTGGTTTAGTATCTTCGTTGAAGCTTACCCACAGCGTTCAATTAAAAGCTGGCTGGTCAGCAGTCAGCATAACCTATCTGTCCTATCACACGACTTCGAGGACAAAAATCAGTAAACGAAAAAACCAACAAACTGTCCGTTTGCTTTATTTTTTTTGTTTTGAGCATAGAAGAATAGAATCGGAAAAGTTACTTTTGTACAGTGTGCACAGTCCTGCATCAATTTAGGCCTATGAGATAGATACCTACCGTCTCTACGTTAAAAGTTTCAACCACAATATTAAAGTCATATATTAATGATTTTAGATTGCAAATCTGGCAAAGATCTCATAATTTAACTTTTTGGTTCAAGTTCGACCTCTGTCAGCATTTAAGCCAAGCACATCATTTCATAGGCCACTTTGTCTATATCTTCAGCGTTCTTAAATACTCCAATACAGACGCATAGGTAATTGCAAGAAACATTGTGAAAAGGACGGGCTTGATACTAGCTCTAGCCTGAATTTTATGCAAATGCAATAGCATTAGCCTATGAAGTATGAACTCTGTGGCTTGTGATAAAAATAATGGTTGGAAATTAAAATCTTCAAAAATAAGTCAATTCATCCGTTTGTGCAGATGCGACCAGGTGAATAAAGAAAAGAGTTTGGTTGGTATTTGGAGATTGAGAGCCGATTTGGGTGGAGGATTAAGTACAGGCTATAATTGAGGCATTTTGGGAGATCGAAAGTTAGAAACCTGCACGACATGTTTGTACAATCTGGTCGACAAAATAACGACAATAGGCCTAAGCTTTACTGAGCATGAGGGCTAGCTACTGTTCGCATGATCCGGCAAACAAAGCATTAAAACAACAAAACAGATAAAATGTTAAAATGTAGGCTTATATTATACGCTCAGATTTACGCAGCGACGCTGTTCTTGCAAGTTACAGAACTATGCTGTTTGCAGTTCAAAAGAGTCTGCGTCGACTGGCGTACGTTCACTCGTAGGAATGTCACATTTGGCACTGCGATATCGACGCTCGTTGACGTCGTTATCAGTAGGCCGAGTTTTGTCGCTGCAGCTGCATGCTGCCCGTCGATAACGACCCCGGACACTTGGCACGAGAAAGACGAACAGAATGCAATTGGCGAACCCCTGAGCGCTGTCTCCGACACCCTTTGACATAAGGACACACGAACATATTTGTAGTTTACACAGCAAGCGTCGCAAAATTAACTCGTTTCACAGAAAAGCAGTTGTCAAATTCTCTGGAATATAGCAATCAACAGTAAAAGCAATGAGCTTCGTTAGTCGTTGGACTATCAACGATTTCATTGATACGTGTTACATTTGGCCCAATAAGCTTATAAAAACAAATGGCCAAAGTAATTTGGCAAAGACCGCATAGAACCTCCCTTGCCGTGGGGGACGGGATCCCCATCTAATACAATGTCTCTTGACAGACAGACAGACTGACTGACAGACGCCGGGATTGTTGACAGCAATAATCCGCATCTTACATATTCGACGTGATCTATAATAATGACTAGGCAGTTACATTTTGTAACACATTACGGGCCCTAATGATGAAGAAGTAGCTATAACGAGAATACAATGACAACTTTCGAAGTTTCGATTGCCGCAATAGTTATCTTAAGGTAAACTTTTCGCCAA
>Ga0126335_1001733_pt1 | contig 12531 bp, 14 predicted proteins | sample OlaspJWI45metaG_FD_108409 | JGI IMG/M metagenome (GOLD analysis project Ga0126335, IMG submission 108409) | Marine gutless worms symbiont microbial communities from Oahu, Hawaii - Olavius sp. 1 OAHU.JWI-45 metaG | ecosystem: Host-associated > Annelida > Digestive system > Unclassified | place...
ACGGTATAATATCACTTCTGTCATAAAGTCATAAAACATAGAAAATGTTCCCAAGCACTCCATTAAATAGCAAATACCAAAAAAAGTGAAAACCCCTAGCTCTTTTTTGCTTCTAGCTTTGTCCGATTTTCAAAATTCTTTTACTGCTAGAATGAGTAAGAAATTTGCAACAAACACCACATAACATCTTAAATATGTTGCTGCACTACCTTGTGAAATTACTTAGAAGTTCAAACTGCTGCAAATCTGTAAGAAAATGCAAACAAAATGCAATGATTTCACATGCATAAGACATAACTAATCTTGCTTAATTACTTATTACTGACTTACCTGTGATTTTATTTTCTAGCTTTGTTAAATATTCTTTAAAATAACAGACATTTCTATTTCAATAGGCCTGTATACTGACAACATCCCCATGCACACTGAGCACACGACAGTGTACGACTTCTCAAGCAAGAAATGTCCACATTTATTTGACCAGATCTGTGGCCAGCAAACAGCTTCGATCTCAATCTGGTCTAACACAAGATTATCCAGCAGCAAGTTCATCAGTCATGGCTGCATAACAGCAACAAACTGCAACTCCGGATGTCAAACTTCACAAAGTAGTGCAGCAATATACTTGAAGTATGGTGAGATAGACTGCATGCAGTTTGCTGGAACTTTTGTGCTCTTTCTTGCAGTGAAAGAACTCTGAAAATGCACTACAGGTTAAGACTTAACAAAGTTGGAGCTAACTTTTTTGCCCACTCTGTAGTTTTACATGAAAATTGACAGAAGTAATTATTTTCAACTAGTTTTATCTGATGTCATAAAGCTTTTCAATGGTTGTTATTTGACATTTTTCTTGATGTGGCATACAAAGAAAGAAATTTAAAAATACTAAAAAGATGCTAAAGTGTAGGTAAAATAATGCCAAATGTAGGCAGAAAAATACTAGGCTGACAACCTGCACTGACCGTAACGATTTCTTCTTGTCAGCAGCAGCAGCAGTTGACACGTAAAGTTTCATTTCAACATTGATGCGGTCCAGCTGCTTCTCCAGAATGTCACGCATCATAGTGATGTAATGGTAGCGTGATTCCTCAGCTGAGATTTCTTCACTCAAAGCTCTCACCTCCTGACTCCACATAGCACTTTAACCAGTGGTGTATTGGGGGGTATATACGGGTATACGCCGTACACCAACCTGTGGGTTTTTTTGACAGCGTATACTCACCGCAGTGATCACAAATAAGCAGGGTATACCGCATACACGTATGCCACGCCCTTTTGCGTATACCCACCTCCATGTTTAGCAATACACCACTGACTTTAACATTTGCCGATCTCATCCATTCATTACACAGATAGTAAATTCACGAATAATCATGCAACTAATTGTTAAGCAAAATAATGAAAGGTTTGATTTTATTAAATGTTGAGTATGGCCAGCCTAATTCATTAATTTTTACATTTTATCATTTTTTGTTCTGTTATACATGTTTACCACAATTGTCATTATCATCCTGCTATTACAAATCTAAAGCATAATCAAACATAAAAATAAGAAACAGTTCAAAAACACATAACAAGAATGATTTAATAAAGCAAAAATCTCTCTCAGTTTTTAAGCATTTCACTTTCTCTAGAACAGAAAGTGCCACAAAGTACTGACAGTCAACAAATAAGAATATTTCACACACCATTTCCAGCTTGGACCTGTTGCTCTCCAGTCCAGCAGCGACTGAGTCGTAGGTTGCCTTCTTGTCATTGTACTGCACGTTCAGGTCCTAAGAACAACATCAGTACATCACCAACAAATACATGCATATATCGCCAGATAATTGAAACAAAACACATACGAGGGTCATTGTTCGATAAATAAGTTACAAAACAGCGTCACTCTGTTAGTTTTCCAAATATAAAAAACTGGAAATATACATTTTGTACAGAATTTAATTCTGAGTACCAGCTCTGAGTTTTTTACGATTACGTCACTGTGAGGTTATTTATAAACATTAAATATGGCGATGTTGCCGCTGAAGTCGTCCTGTAACAAACAGCGTGCTGTTATTCATTTTTTGTGGACAAAAGGACTTAGCACAAATGAGATTCACTCTAAGATGCATCCAGTGTATAGCAACAAGTGTTTTACGAGACCAGCAATATGAAGTTTGTACAAAGTGTACGAAGTCTGCTTGCGGCAGAGAAAGCATTGTTGCTCAGGAAAGACCTGGCTGACATGTTGATGCGATGACCGATGCCACGATTGCCGCAGATGATGCTTTCGTTTGACAGATGGGACAAATATATGAATGCACTTGGACAATATATCGAAAAATAAAACATTAATGTTTAACATTTAAAGAGGTAACATTAATCTGTTAAGCTTATTTGTTTTTTCTCATTCCTATGCTGTTTATCACTTGTGAGTTATGATTGAAAACTGGTGGAGAAAATAATACACAGTTAAGCTGTGTTCTATGAAAAGATGATGTCACAATAATGATGTCATCATCGAAAATGTATGTTCAAAATTAAATTCCCTACAAAACGTATATTTCGGATTTTTGCTATTTTAAGAATTAATGGAATGGCTCCGTTTTGTAACTTATTTATCGAATGACCCTCACATTATGGCTGTAAATGGTTCAAAGATTTTAACAGTCACCTTGAAAAATGGTGATTAATTAATTTCAATTTAAAACCAAGCATTATACATCTGTCAAGAAAATTGTTTTCATTGCTCAGTTAACAGCTCTCGCAGCAAAAACAGTGAACATTTTTCACCAGCTGCTTAAATGAAATAAAACACTGATAGCTCTCAGGAGCAAGAAACAGACAGCTTGCTCACAATGACAAATGTTGCTGTGGCAGCCCACAACAGTTTTTGCCACTGTATAATGTTTCCTTACTGATGTGACCTTTACTGAAACTAACTGATTAAATCCTTTTTACTCATTAACTTTTTTTAATGATTAATCATGCGATTAATAGCAAAAGTTTGCCCATCCTTGTTCCTTGATAAATATACATAATAAATTGCAGATGGCTAACAGTAACGGTCTCTGGTCATACACTATAAAGGACATCATCAAATCCTCTTGCTCATCCTTAATGGTAAAACGCTCTAAATCTGCAGCACTGACCTTTTCCCGCTGGCGAACTGTGCGCAATTCACGTACAATCGGTTCAAGAGCCGCTCTCTTGTTTGCAATTTTGCCGTTAAACTGTTGCACCATGCTTGACATGTCTTCGAGAGTCCGTCCCTTGACGCTGTCAAATTCACCCTTCATCGTAGACACGTTCTCGATGGCATCCTGTGTGTTGCGGTAACCTTTCACTCCATGCCGAGCCTCCTCCGATTTCTACACATAATGTTTCATCATGGGCTCATGGTCCAGTCGCGTAATCGTCCAATAATCATATAAACAGCACACAGGTTAGCAGCCTCCAAGCTGTCAGAGCAGTTTTTACAATGAAATGATTTCATGCATTCCACGTGCAGTATTTCAAAAAATAAGCAAATAAATAATTTCTTCCAGTTTACTGCTATCATCAGGTGAATAACCTCAACAAACACCACACAAATGACTGCCTTGTCCACCATATCATCAACAAACACTGTGTCCCAAAAAATAAACTTCGTTCCTATGCAGCTACGACATTCAGTGAAAAGCTCAAAACTCTATGAAATATACAAGTTAACAGACATGAACACTTTAGGCTTATTACAAATAAGACTTAAGTCTCAATGCTATGGCCTACTTATTGCAGGCTTGGAATTCTCAGTTTTGAGACATTTTTTGACTCAGAATTGACCTAGGAGTCGAAGGCCTTGTTAACAGTGATGGGCACAGCTAACTGAAAAGTTAGCTTCGATAACTGATAATGCACTAATTCAAAAGTTAGCTTCACTAACACTAAACTGCTAAAGCAATTAGCAGAAGTTAATGATAAAAGATAACCGCTAACATTTTATATGAATTTATCTCCTGTTTTTTTGCTATAAAACACTTAAAATAGACACAAAGAGCTGAAATGTTAATGACGGTCAAGGTAATCGAAACTTTTTACTCTTTATAGGCTGAGCTTTTTCTATTCTATTAAAGTAAGTTAAACTAATCCATTCATTTTGGCTTGTCCTCCTGTTAGCGAACCTATGAGTTAAACTAAATTTAGTGGAAGCTAACGGCCCACTAACGGTTTTCAAAGTTAGCCGAACCGCTAATCCACTAACAAAAACGTTAGCTTCACTAATTAGCAGTTAACAAATTAGCAGAACTTGCCCGCCACTGCTTGTTAACGTTAGTGAGATATCCTTAACAGTGTAGAAGCAACATTTATAAAAAAAAAGCAGCAATTAATGGGAAAATAGAGACAACACAGCCAGAGTAAAATAAATTAATAAATTAAAATTTATTTTTGATTTAATTTGATTTGAAGAGTTTTCCAATACCAGTTTGTGATCAAGCACGTCATGCCTCTGACCAAGCACTTCCTCGGTACGGGCCAGCACTCCAAGCTCAGCACGAAGACCCGACAACTCAGCCTTCTTCTGCTTGTATGTCGTGTTCTTCGTTCGTAACTTGTTCACAAATCGCTTGAACTGCCAACATCACACAAGCCTAACATACATGTTCTGTAGAATTTCCCAATCTTATAATGTGCTGCTAACAGACATGACAACCTTGACGGATGTGACAGTCCCCTTAGTATGAAAACTAATTCTCCAGCATCTGTCCCAGAGTTCTGCTGTCCGGCATATTTTAGTCAGACACTGGTGTTACTTAATTTCACGACGTTTGCAGTAACAATTTTTGTAGTTTTTTTCAGTACATGAACTTTTCAATGGCACTAATTTTTAAAATCATGATTAATACTTTAACATGTTAACATGTTTGTTAATGCATCGATTTTACAGCCCTAGTTATTAACAATATATGGCTCAGTGGCTGGCAACATATGTAAATCAATTCAGCAATCTTTCTGTCTTCCGTGAAGTCGATTATCTTCAACCATTCCAAGTATCACTGTCTTCATACCTGACAGTTTCAACTGTTCTTCCTTTGTCAAATGTTCTACTTTTTACATGACTATCATGCTGCTCAGCAAAACACATCAGGCATTTGCACACCTCTGTAATTAACCTGCCCAGTAGAATGTAATCATAGATTTACAGGTAATTAATTACCTCATCACCTTTCAACACCTCTTCCCCACTGCCGGCCTGCTGCAGACGGCTGCGTTTCTCTTCACACTGAGCTTCTGTTTGAAGTAATTTCTCGCGAACTTGTTGAAGTTTCTCTGCGGCTGCCTTCTTCTTACGACTGACAATTGCCGACTATGTCCGCACACACAACCATAGGCATCACTCTTCTTAAAAAAGGGACCGAAGTTTACCATACCTCACATTTGCCCCAAATAATATTTTTAAATGAATGGCATTCAGTTTTTATTAGGCTGCATCGAATGCATGAGATGCAGACTATTGTTACTGATGTGTATGTCTGTCTGTCATGCAGCTCAACTCACTTTCACTGTGTAAGGGTCATTCAGTGAGCCTTTGCCGAATCACTTTGGCCTCTTGTTCTGTAAACAGTTGTAATTTCTGTAACAACGCGTTTAGTGGGGTGGACCCAAAAGTATGACCACAAAGTTTAGCACGAAGAATTCTCGAACATCAGCATACTGCACAGTACGAACTGCACTTCGATACTGTAAATGATATCAGTGTGGTCCACTAGTGTGACAGAGAGACCAACAAATGGAACTGCAATGGCAATAGCAGCACTGTAATGACGACATGCGCTAACAAATATGGAACAAAAAATTCTGATTTAAATTCTCACTTTCAGGTTCTTGATATGCTATATGCCACAGCACTATAAAACTGAAACCATCAAGTGACAATGTCAGACTGAATGAGAGGCCTACCTGCTGTCTGAAGAGTGAGAGTTTGTCATCAGAGGAATCAGCCATCATTCGTTTCTCAAACAACTGACTGGTCTCGGCATTGACTCTACGAATCTATCAAACATGCATTCACTGCAATGAGTGACATTATGTCCACAAAGCTCATGTCATGGAGACAACACAGGCAAATTTTCAGGAATTAATTACCTGTAATTCAAGTACAGTGCACTCACAAGCACCTGCTATCACAAAAAAATTCCAAGCCTTATATAAAGATAATCATAAAATGTCATAGTTTTTGTGACTTCAACGCCTGACAGATCAAAACTACATACAGCAGCAACTATGTGCAATGTATCAAACAAGATAATTAAGACAAACAATGACTGGTTGACGGTCATACTTCCTGATGAATAGCATCAAGGTCCGACTGGCCCATAGCAGGTTCCAGCACAGTTTTTTCCACATTCTGGATCACTTTCTTCAATGCCGCAATCTCCTTGGGGTGCACATCACCAACCATGTACTTGTTGGTCTTTGCTTCTTCTTCCAGATTCTGAATCAGTCCTTCAACGACATCAGAATAACTTTGAAACACACCATGTCTGTGTCAGCTAGAATAACAGGAAGCAGGACTGCAGACATTGAGAGACAGCACAAATATATACTGGCATAAAATACATCTCTTTTACTTTACTCTCCTTTACTCATCAGCCTAAGGACAGTTCTCAGTCGTGGGTAAACTACTAAAGTGCCGACCTGATCTTACTAATATAATTTGCACTAAAACGTAACCATACGATGTTAACAAGAAGAACAAAAATGCAAAAACACAAAGTAGAGTGTATTTAGTGGAAATGCTAAAATAAACTAGATGCCAGTTGCCAGAAAGGTTTGCATACATGTGGCCACAGGTAATAACAGCTTGTGACGTCAGGGGGCGTGGTGAGTGGCTGCAGCTGGCCGCCACTGCAACTAGCCTGTGTGGCCTATAGGCTCTTTGCCCACGCATTCCACACATTCCAATTAGAGACAGACAGACAAACAGACAAAAGGGCAGACATCGCAACTGGGTTACATATTGTGTCTTTTGCCTTTACAGGTGGCAGGTGCAAAAAACAAACTGTACAACAAATGCTGCAGTAGACTAGCAGTGATTTGTTATGCTCTCCACAGTCTATGAACATGCACGAATGCAGGTTGATGCACAGCATTCTGACATCATTCTAAACTCAATAAAAACAGCTATAATAATAACTGTTCTGTATGCAAAGTCGCTGCTGGCAGACATTGAGCAACACCGACCTTGTGGAGTGAGACCACTCGCCGACTGTTTGGCATCTTTGATCTGCTGTTGCATCCTCTGAATTCTGTTCTCACATTGTACAATCTGTACACAACATAATCACCACAAGTAAGAAATTTAAGACAACATATAAAAACAGCACTGCACAGACAGGCATTATAACTCGGTCAGTGTGAGTGCAAAAAAAGTCGAGTTTTTTGTAAAGCAAATGTGGAGGCTGACAGACAGAACCCTGACATAATGAGTGATTGGGTGTATAAATATGATGGGTGTATAAAAACTGCACACTATCACAAGTCATATAGGCCCAGTGGGCAGTACTGATCTCCATTTCAATGGCCCTCAGCCAGAAATGAGCTCACACTGTAAGACAACCTACTAACAGTGCATGTTTTCTTCTCAGCTTTCGACGGTATACAATACGTTGAACCACAGGTTTAGGTGATTTTTGAACGTTTTAATCATGAAGCAATTCTACATGCCACTTTAGTAAAAGTACGATATCACCTTAATTGTGTGCACAACTCAGACACTGTACTTCGTTCGCAGAAATAACAACACCAAAAATTGCTATCATTTGTTGCACATTTATTGTAAAAAGTGCTGTTGTCATTTTGAGAGCAGCAACCACAAGAAATGTTGAAAATGTCCGTCTTCAATGTCGAAACAAGCCAACAGATGATGCCTCCACTCACTGACGGCGTGATTATAGCAAACGTTATCAGCAAACAATGACAAACTGCTGACGTCATTAGCAAGAAGCTGTTGCCATAATAAATTAGTAAATGCATGTCTAATTTGTAAAATTTATTACCAGCTTCGGGTGTGCAAAAACTGTTGAAATCAGCCAGGATTCAACAGAGTTTCAGTCAACTCCAACGTATCGTGGACAACAAAAAACATTTAATTTTGAATTTTATCAGGTATGATGTGCAGTTGTGCACACAATTAAGGTGATGTGGTAAGTTTTACCACAGTGGCACGCAGAATCTCTTCGCAATTAAAACAGTCAAAAAATCGCACAAATAAGTTAAAATTAGCCAGACTTATAGTCAAACATAAACTGCCACCTTTTTTAGAGTTCACAGTGTACTTCACAGCTAGCCACATGCTGCAAAATTAACTACATTAACAGTGTCTCAATATTCATGTATGAAAACATCACTATTGTCACAAGACATTTGGAAAATCAATCATTTCTGTGACTAATTTTAAAAAGTTACTCAATTTTCATGAAACAACCACTAAAAACAGGCAGAATACCTTAAAATAGACAGCCAACAACTGCACTAACCAAGTTGCGCTGCTCTTGTTTCTGCTTCTGCGTCTGTTCTTCACGATCTCGTTCCACTCGTAGGTTGCGAGCGACTGCCAACATAGGAGCACTGTTTGCTGCTGACTCAACCTGTATATCACCACCATTTAAACATCATCATTAGTTTAGCAATTAGATAAATGATAAATGAGAGTTTGGCTATCGCTATATGTTGCTTACCTCATGCACAGTTAACTATGGCCGTCACGTAAGTAAGTAACAAAAACAAACTGTAACAAAAACAATGCATTGCAGACGTGGATCTCAGCATACTGTGTGTGTGCGGACTGTGTATCACCTCATTTGCAAAATAATACTGCTATCACACAGCCTCTGTATGTAATTCAAGTATATTTATCTGCATGCCAGCTTTTCTAATGGAGCAGGTATTGTTTTCGGCAATGTTTGTCCATTTGTTTGAAAGTCTATCAGTCCACAAAAAATTAAAGAACTACTAACGTAACTTGACAGGATTATGTGTTATGGCGTACAAAACAAGTGACTGGAAGTTTCTGACATCTGACCTCTGACCCGTGACCTTAAGAGCCACTTCAGTATTTCCAGATGGAGGCCTGCATTTCCGAAGCTACTGACCATAAATCAAGACCTAAGGGCAGGCTAGTTACATTGTGATATACAACGATGACAATGTAGATCAATACCTTGCGTTTAAGTCTATCAACTCTCTTGATAAGCTGGTCCTTCTCGTCCTCCATCGAGCTGATGTCTTTCCTGATATCTGCCGTGTTGAAGCTGCTGGCTTTCAGTAACATCAGCTGTTTGTGATTTTCTTTGAACGACTGCAGCAACTGCTCGTACTATTGCACAACCACAATCAATAAACTCATTATGCTTATACTGCTACAAAGCCATGATAAACGTTCAGACTACAGATAATTTACTCAAGGCAGCACAGCACTGGTCACCAATAAAATGGCAGTAATCCACTTACAGTATAAATCAAAAAACTCAACCTGACAAATCTGTAAATAATTGAAACAAATCAGGCCCAATGTAAATAATTTGTGGCACAAAAATTGCTATATAATTAACACTTAAGGGCACTTCAAATTTCATCCGATGAAAACATACAACCAAGTGAGGTTTATGTTCAGTGAGTGAAGAAAAGTGGACCTTTGCAATACTGCAGCATAGCAAATTGCAACAACAGTCTTATAACTTTTATTGCAAACTTAAAAACAGTAATGACTAAGAAAATCCCAACACAACCAATATGTTATGGCATCAAATAATTGTTCACTGTCATGACTTTTCTGTACATGGCCTGAAATCACCTATTCGTACCTACATACCTGTTCATAAAGTTCAGCAATCTGTGAGTCAATCATAAAGTCCTGAGGTATGTCAACTTTCACCAGGTATCGAGCAAGGTATGCCCGCTCCTTCAACTCTGACATGTGTCGCAGCAGCCATTCCAGTACTGGGTAGATCACGGGTTTGTCTCCCTGTACGATGCCTCGCCGAAAGTCATCCCTAGATCACGCAAACACGAACACCATTAAACACTGCCATATATAATGATAATAATGTTCGTTTAATAAAGTAAATGACAAACTGCAATTATGGACATTAAATGGTACATGTGTATACAAGCATACAACAGAAGAAAAGATGAACATCAATCAGCAAATGTCAGAAAACATCCTGGTTATAAATTGCAGTCAGTAAGACATGAGCAGTGGTTTGGAATCGGTCTATTATGCGGCTGTTTTCTAAAAATGTAAGTCTGTGGGGGAGTGGGTGGTAACAGTGCTCCAATGCATGGCCTGGAGTGACTCCAAAATCTTGTTGATCGGCCTCATTGCATAGTTCTTCAAAGTCATAATTCGGATCTATTCAGATCTGGACAATAAAACCCAGTGCATGGACTACGTAGTATGTCAAAAATTATTCCAATCCAATAACAGCTTGCAATACAGTGAGTGCATACTGTGTAGTCCTGATGAAGCCATCAGTCTCCAGATGCAAGAGATCAATTATAAGATGCATATCTAGCCTCCTGCGCCCCTAAGGGTTGTCAACTCGTCCCCAGGTCAACTCTGCTCCAAGTAAACTCGTTCCCAAGTGAACTCATTAGAACCATAAAACTCTAAAGTGTTGGGTTAAGACGAAGGCATGGCTAGGGCTAGGGCAAGAATTAGAGTTAAGATTGAGGTTAGGTTTATGGTTAGGACTTAGGGTTAGGTGACTGGAAACTACCTTAGGTCTAGTGAAGTTAGCTCATCTTCTATGATCTGCAGATGGTTGTATATTCAGTTCATCAACTCACACAGAAATCGTTCAGTTTCAGTACTTACAGCCACTGCCTGCATAACACTTATCACTCTACCAGTTTACTTATTAACCAAAATTAGGGCCACTTTCAAGCAAAAAAACCCAAGTTATAAAACTCCTAAAACGAAGGTGAATGACAACCTTGTGGTGTCCAGTGGCAGTCGATGTTTGAGAATTGACAGCGTGTAGAGAATGCGTTTTGCCGTCTCATCTGCCGCTTCTTCACGTACATCAATCTTGTGCTGCCAACAAGCAAGTTTAAGAACTAGTCAATCTAAGACAGCAGACAGGTGAAGCTTGGCATTTTATGATGCATACAAGGCCATATCCACATAGTCATAGTTATCACACCAACACTAATGTTCTAAACACTGGGCAGGAAAGACAGTCAAATTACATGTATAAGCACCGACATTGCCATAAAAAGCAAAATGGGAGAACAGATGCTTTCCAACAGTTGCATGATTTAATTCTGTGCCTTGCATAAACCTGCTAAGCAATGTAAACAGCTGGAGCTAAGATGTGTGTGTACATGTATATTCAGTATGCACTTAAAAGTCAAACTGGCAATTAATTTTTGCATCCAAAAGTTGGCATCCCAACAAGACAAAGCTGGGCACTTCCAAAAAACTTTGCATCTCCACCTCTGACATGGGCTGGCAATGCCCACGTATGCATGTGTACTGGTCAGAACTAACACAAAACAATCTACTGCATTACTTTTGGATCAACTTCTGCAAGCACATCGGTGAGGACTTGCAGCAGAGACAATGGATCTAATGAGTCAAATGCAATCAAGTTATAACTGCGGCTGAACGGTTCACGATTCAGCTCTGCAACAACGAACTTCAGCTGATCACTCATCCTACACAAATGTATCACACAACACAGTAGTCGTTATTTTAGTCTTTTAATATTTCAAACATGCTTTAAAAGATTTAAATTTAGTGATTCTTTGGGCAAAGATTTGTTTGTTGCAGAATTTTATCAAAACTGCTTCAATTTTATAGTTACCAGTAGTGCCATTACACAGCTGTAAAAGTAGAAAATTTTCTCTACCAGCACAAATAAAAAAAATGCAAATTGCAGAAATAATAGTTCTGAGAACGGATGATTGGGAAAAACAACGACAGACCGTTCAAATGATAAAATCAACTTCATCTTCCATAGCATGTGCAACCTCACAGAGTGAACTAACGTACAACAGCTGGGTACACCACATTTCCGACAGATAAAAACAGAATATAGGCTAAAAACGGAAGTGTTAAGACAACGGATCAGTGTGGACTGTCTGTGGGCAATTCTTAAAGGTGTCAACAGTGTGTATAGTGGATAAAATTGGGACAAAACAAAAACATGAGGTCCAACATTGGTTCTTGACATAGCATTAAGCATTAACCCTAAACACTATAGGCAAATAAGAAGAAATATGATTGAAATATATAAAATATCTGGGAAATATGATGCAGCTGTAATTCCTTGAGTTAACAGGGAGCTTAGTTATGTCACCAGGGGTAATGATCTTAGGTTGGAGCAAGACATTGTGTATGATTATAAAGCTGATATTCACGAAACTTGAAGCCAAAGTTTACATCGTTAAAATCAGTAATATATAACATAAGTATTTTGTTAGTTTATATTTGTGATGCGGGCATAGAGGCATTGGCTTGCGCTCATAATTCCTCTACGTCTACATCTAATCTTAATTCACCGA
>Ga0126335_1001734_pt1 | contig 12530 bp, 8 predicted proteins | sample OlaspJWI45metaG_FD_108409 | JGI IMG/M metagenome (GOLD analysis project Ga0126335, IMG submission 108409) | Marine gutless worms symbiont microbial communities from Oahu, Hawaii - Olavius sp. 1 OAHU.JWI-45 metaG | ecosystem: Host-associated > Annelida > Digestive system > Unclassified | place...
CAGCAGCAGCAGCAGCATCAGGCCGCCTAAAATACATTAGATGCGGACTATTGCGATCGATGATCATGGCGTCTGTCAGTCTGTCTGTCTGTCACTCACGCGGGCGGGATGTGCAAAATCGACTGAACCGATCGACGTCCTGTTTGTTCTGGAGACTCAAGAAACATAGTATTGGATGGGGGTCCCCTAGGGGGTTCGATGGGGTCTTTGTACTTTGTTGTCACTAATACCCACCTGTATATAACGAATATGTCCCAAAAATTGACCTCCTACAGTTCTGTACTATTGTTTCCGCTATATCATTAGGAATTTTATGCCAAAATATGTGTATTGTGTAACAGTATTGTCGTCGTCACTGATCTCGGGATACACACATTTTCTGTTGCTCGTTTAATGAAACTTTAATGGGCGCATTTTAATCTCAGTTCTAAGTTGTCCGTGCTAGTAATTTTATTGGACAAAATTATGTACGCAGGCAGTATTTATGGGACACCATGTTACATTGTAAAGTGACAAAGTTATTGACTATTAACATTGATGTTGCGGGCATTCACTTTCTTTCTTAACAAAAAATATTCTACGCTGAAAACTGCATATCTCGTATAAACGGTGACAATGGCTAAATATTATTTCACTTGCGAAAGACTGCCATGTTAGCCTTATTTTTACCGAAGCGGAATGCTATGGAATAGTGTCTCATTACTTAGCATTACAGCTAGAAAGGTAGCGGACGTCAGGTAAGTGAATGAAATTAGCAAAATTACTTGCAACCACGCACAGTCGTAATAAATCACAGTTAACGCTATGTAGCGACAGTATATAGGCCCACGAAACGTTTCTCTCTTTGTCACGTGACATCCTTATTATTCTGTAGGCGTCTTTCCTTCTTAGGTAAATAAATTCTTCTCTTTGAAAATTTTTTGGTGCATGCTAGGCTTTTAGTTGCAGTCATTTTACGTCTCGACGGTGTTTTTTTCTCGGTTCTTGAAATGCTACATATAGACTAAGATTTGTGTGTCGGTGATGTTGTGCAGCATCCGTATCCGTCCGAAGAGCAGAAGAAAGATCTAGCAGAACAAACAGGGCTAACGCTGTCACAAGTCAATAACTGGTACGTATGTATGCTGTACTGAGATTGTCTCTTACAGTGTACATATACAATGACACAGTCTTAATAAGGAGTGCACCAAAGTGATAACATGTGTAAGAACAAAATTGCGGCAAGTCTGCAATGAAGCGTTTGAGTCAAATTATCCTGAGAGACTTAGAGAGGTCCGTGGGAAATAGCCAACGTTCTTCGGAAGCCGATGTCTTCAGCCATGTGAAGCTTCTGTGGTCGTCAGAATTGGGGGTAGAATTACCCAGACCATATCAGGACTGATTTTGGTTTACCCTCCCTAGATCGACCCTTGCTACGTTGGATCAAATAACTTTTAGCTCAGCTGGCTACAATTCAGCTGAGCTTATCTTACAGAATGGATCGCTGGGCGTCATGGGCGTTTGTGTCTGAGTCTGTCTGTCGGAAATCGTAACCGCTGGACATGTAGAATTGTAATCTTGCACACAGAGACATACGGCCGAACTCTAATCATAAACCGAAAACTAGGTCACACTGGCCTACATAAGTCAGCTGAGCGTCACTGCCCATCGGCAGCTTGTTAGCCGTTGTCACACGCGTCCCACTGGTAACAAACGACTCGGTCGGCTAGAAACTGGAGTAACGATGCAGCGCTGTGACAAGAAACATACAGTATAGAGCCGGACGGTTTTTCTGTGCGATGATAAATAGGGGCCCGGTGTCCAGCAGGGACGGCACGGCTCCGCACGGCCCGGCGTATGTAAAGCAGCGGAAACCGTTATTTACGGTCGGCCTTTACCCGGGACACGGACGTCGCCGGATCTACACGAAATTGCATTTAATGGACTCGTGGGTGGCCTGACGGTGTGTGTGTGTGGTCTGCCCCGTGCGACGTGCCCAGCTACCGGCGCGGTCATCGATCTCACGACACGAGATTCTCTCGGCAACGGCACGTTTTGGTAGCTTTCTCTATCCACTCAGGTGGACGTGTTGGTACACGGTATGCCACCTGCTCTTCATCTACGTATCGGACGGTGGCTGAAAGCCCATCTTTTCAGACTGTGATGGTCACTGTATGGTGCCGTTTGCCGTTTCTGCAATTCTAGTGCCATCTGTACAGCTGTCATAATTTTCGTACTTTATAATTTGACAGGAGGGAAGCTTTTGTTGCGTTCGGTCATAGTAGACTATCCGGTCCATGTGATTGGAAACGGATCTCACGACAAATCATTGTTTCGCTCATCAGACCAGTGATGGAAACGGGTCGGGTCGACCGGCGTCGCTTGCCGGTGGGTCGGATCAAATTCTTTTGACCGGTGCTAATTAGAAAAGTTTCAGTTTCAGAACAAAGTTTTTTTCCAGGACTTATAGACTAGCGGTTTACCGTCACTATTAATTTATGTAGACTTGGTTGACATTGATGAACATGATACATGCAGTTTTAATTGCTGTATTTTATTTTGGCATGACAGTATCTGATCTACGTTTTGTTAATTTTGCTGGTCAACTGGCTGGTCGAGTCACGAAAACCTTGACCTGTTTATCGGACGCTAGAAAGTAGTAACTTTTACATGTATTTTACTTTGCCTTCTTGCCACAAGTACCAAGTTGTCCGAGCTCATGCTAGGACCCAGGCACCACTCTATCTTGCTGATTCTGTCGCGTCTGCGTGCTGGTGGGACGCCAAAGTCGCCGTCGTCGTCGTCGTTGTCGCTGGGATGAGAAATCGGTGTCGTCGTCGCGTGTTGACAGCGCTCCTGCATTCGGTCGTCGTCGTTCAGGCCGTAACTCACATTGTCGCTAACCATCGGCTCACGGTTCTCGGTCTAGTCTGGTTCCACATACTCGACTTGCTTCTACAGTCTACGCCGCCGTCTGTAGTCGTATTATACAGACACTCGTACAGCTGCAGGCTCGGCTGTCGCAGAAGCGCGCCGTCATGTTCGATCCATACCACTTAACCGTGGCATATAGGCCGAGGGCTAAATTCTGCCCTGCCTGGCAGCTTGCAGGAATTTTTCTCCCGTCTCCTTGCCCCGAAGTCGATCATGGAGATTTTACTGGACCATTACAGCGACCACGTGTCTAAGCTCCCATGTCCCCTGGCAGCTGCTCTAGCTTACTCTGAATTCGCTGTTATTTAGCATTGTAGGCACTAGGCAGCATGAAATTTTTCAGTCAGCGACTGACCACTTAGGCCATGCATTTACCGGTACCAAGACAGTTTTGACATTACTTTAACTTTTTTTCTAATAGATATACTGCAGTAACCTTGAACAGTCTTTCAGTTTATTGAAGTGATAGTGAACCTATGCTATCTATTCGTTGGTATACTGCTGCGTATTAGACAAAAGCTCAGCTGTTGCTGACATGGCCGCGCAACGTTGCACAACTGAAATAGTGAAAAGATCATCATCATCATCATCCTAATCGTCATCATCATTATCATCGTTTATTGGATTTTTGCAGCCAAAAGGCTGCATTAGCAGTAGTACGATATTAAACAAACAAGTATTCGTAAAACATATAATCCTACAAAGTTACAAATAGAGTTACTGATAATTAGAAAGTCCAAAACCAATAGAAGAATTTTTCAATCTGCTTGTCCTAGCAAACAACTGAGGTAGTTTTACAGAACGTCGAAGACGAATAGTAACTGTCTCATCACGCTTCGCCGGCAACAGGGGGTGGAGACAGTGGCTACTTCTGTTCGTAATTTGTTTGAATAGTTTTCTGGATTGCAGGTAACGTCTATCAGCAAACTTCTTTAACCGTAGTAGTGCACAGTTTTCTGTATATGTGCCACCACAGGTAATAATTTGACAAGCTCGTCGCTGAACTGCTTCAAGAGTCTTTGTCAACAGTCGGCTGTGAGACTTGTATGCTAGACCGGGCTTGCATATTCTATACTGGTCTAACGACTGTTTCATACTAACACACAAGGTCCTTTAGTGACACTCCAACTCGCTTCGGTTTCTTCAGGAATCACAGACTTTAGCGTTGTATGTTATTGACTCAATATGGTCAGAGCACCTCTGTGAGTTGTTGATTGTGACACCAAGTAGCTTGAAGACGGGCACCTGCGTCACGACCTATACTGGGCCCGAGATAACCAGTGGGAAAAATTACGTCGCGCGGCCAATCTATATAACGTTCATTACATTTTTGACAGGTTTAGGTCGGCAAATTGTTCACTTGTGCATAATACTGTTAGTACCGCCTTGGCTGTGCGTGTAAGTCGTGATGTACGAGTATACGTAAGTGTTCGGCGAGCTAAAGCGGCAAAAGTTTCGATTGTATGTGTCCAATCGCCAATCTTCGCTCCCCATCCATCCATGCAGCTCCCTTCCTGGCTCTCTTCCTCGTCCGGAAATCATATTTGCCATCTGCAATCCGATTTGCGTGTTTTTTCTCTGCGCCGCTGCGGCACCGGTCGGTCGTCAATCGTACAAGATGCCATTAATCTGCGTAATCTGCGTAGCACGTGTTTCGCCTAAATTGCATCACAAGGCGCGACCGACGCTTTCCGTTGCGTGCCGTATAGCTCGATTGCTCGGCACTTATAGATTTTCATATCCGGCCAGCGTTCGGGGGCCGAAACGGGCGGAGGGACGGGACCGTTATTTAGATAGCGCACGAACAGTATTGGCATTGGCGGGGAATCTGTTCACGACACAAGCGCACTGAAATCACATCTCAAGTCCTGGTTATTTGCTTATCAGTATCAACCATCCTCTTATTCGCTGCTTTTATAAATCTTCTAAGACATCAACTTACCTTTCTTGTAAAAGAAGCATTCATTCAGTAGCAAATTGTTGGAAATTTCATACTCTTTCCAGCAGTGAAAGAAGTTTGAAAATCGGTTGATTTGACAAACCTGACCCAGTTACATAACTAAAACGTTGTATGAGACATATGTAGAGTATTATTAGGCCGAATCGAATGCGGACTATTGCGACCGATGATCCCGTAGCGTGGTGTGTCTGTCATTTTGTCTATCAGGCGCTTGCGCCCTGCAAAAACTGCTGAACGGATCGAGGTTATGTTTGGGGTGAAAATATGGACCTTAGGTACGTTGTGGTAGAGGGGGATCCAGATCCTCCACTGCGAGGGGAGCGGGATTCGATGCGGCCTTCACAGAATTACCTTGACCACTTGTTACTTTACATACTGTTTATGGTATATATGGTTTTGTTTTGATGAGATGTTATTGGGATGAGGTAATGTCCGTTTATCTCTAGATCAGACATTCACTCATGACTGTAATCGTATACATATATTAACTTGACTGTTTATCACTTAGATGTCGTTTTTTGAGGGGGGGGGGTGCAGAAATTACACACATTTCCGTAAAGTTAAGTTGACCCGTATAGTCAACTGGTATGCTAATCTGGAAGTTCGCATAAGGCATCAAAATACCTATTGTTCACCGGAAGATAGATCAAACGCCTTGTCAGCCGCTGTGCTCGTCGTTAAATATGTATCAGGCGTTGTCTCTGCCCATTGATAACGGCGCGCTAAGTGATAGCCTGTACACCGAAGTGAGCGAAACGCTCCATCGAACTCGATACTGCATCAAACGGCCCAGGTTCAGTTAATTACTTTCCCACTACCTGTACTGTGTAGCAAATTTACAATAGGATAAAATGACCAGGAAATGTTAACCCGTTTCTTTCCCGAACAAAAGCCGCGTTTTGATAAAACAATAAAGTGCATATATTTACTTTATTAGGGCCTACAGAGTCGACTAATCGTTCGGAATATCGAAGGTTAATTTTGTTACTTGACATTCGAATAGTGAAGACTTTGTTTAAAATATGTGAATCTGAAAATTTTGTCTATCAGCCATTGAACAGACCAGCCCATTACACTATACTCAATCATTTGTACGCAATTTGTAATGCAGACCTAAAAATTTCAATAAAAATTTGCAAGCAGTTTCTTAATTCAAAGAAACGTGTTCATCTATTTGTGGTACTAGTAGGATACCAGTTTCCTGTAGTTACTGTGCCTTTAGCCGACTGTGAACAGTGTCCTTATCCATTCAGTTTTGTTCTCTGATGCTCATTGTTGTCTGTCTTTCGCGATTCATTTCCATTCCGTATTGACGTTATTTAATTTCTTGGTTCCCGATAAGTTCGGCCAATTCTATCCCACGATTACACGGGGTGACCATTTCGAGGATAAAATGTCCGGCAATTGTCCGGGTGCGTTACCCGATATGCCGTGCGATGGATCTTCTTTGGTGGTCTGTACGGGATGGCCTGACACGATATGTTGCCGTAATTACTGGGCGTGAACGGCGCTGTATCAGGCAAGCCACGGTGACAAAAGCGACTGCGATGGAGTGGGAGATGGGGCGGAGTTGAATGGTCCCGCATGCATGCACATCAACATCCAGACGATGATGACGACGATCATGACAGACTCCAAGGGAATGGGGCACCACGGCCACACTGGCTCGCACGGAGGCGTATCCCCCAGGCCTTGGTGAACGGGAGGGGTAGATCGCGTAGCCCTTAGTGGTTGGAGAACAGCTGACGGGTCGACTATGAAACTAATCCTTGCGCCGTTCGCCAGATGTCGATTTGCGACTGAGACAGACTGACAGTTCATCGTTTTCGCTCAAAAGTGTCAAGTGCCGAGCGAGTCCCGGGCAGAGAGCTGAGCAGGCCGTTACAGTGGCTCAAGCAATGACATCTGCTTTGCGCTGCTTGCATGGCAGCATACCCCAGTCATCGGTGCCACTTTTCGCGTGGGAATACATGGTACAATACATGGTATTAATAAATGACCACAGTGGCCAAAGTAACGTGGCAAAGGCCGCATCAAAATTCCCCATCCTCTTTCCTCGCCGCGGAAGGATCGGGACTCTCGTCTAATACAGCGTGCCGTGGGTCTTTGAGCGTCTCCACCCTAAGCAGGACCTCGATCCGTTTAGCCGTCTTTGTACAGCGGAGCTAGTCGCGTGACAGACATGTAGAAAGTGTGTTGTTTGTTCACTGGATTCAGGTTCATTAATGCGAGACGACGAATTGTTCAACCGATGATCGACCAGACAAATCGCGCAGGTAAACAACACAAACTTTTCACCGTACATTCTCGTTAGTAATTTTGTGACCAAACTGATACTTCGGTTTTCCTGTCACTTGATGTCATGATCTTCAGTACGTTGACGGTGAAACAAATGGGATCGTTTGACAGAAACCTTTTACGCGTCGATTTTCGGGCCTTTGTGCATGCTGTTGTTAATACCATATTTTACGTTGCTGCCAAAACATAATAATTGTAGTGTAGTACAGCAAACCGTAAAAGACGACAAACAAACGTACGTGTCGTGTATTATTGTGTGAAAAGAAACAATGCACACTTAATAGTTCGCCTTGTTTGTGCAGGTCAGCCGAACGCTTACAGTCCAACTGATGGATATATTGATGGTCAAAGCGTTAGAGCGCCTGGTAATTATTGCTCTTTGCTCTGTTGCAGGCAGCTAAGAAGTCTTTGTTTAATCAAGCAGGTGTAAAATGTAAACCTAATTCTCATCTTTAGCTTTAGTCATACTTAGTCGTTACGTAACCAATGGCGTCACTTCAGTCAATTCTTCAACATGTCAAACTAATTACTTACCTAATTTTGTTGAATTTTGCCGCACGTCACAGTTCGTTGGTGCGGCATTTGCTATGGCGACGTGGCTGTCTGTGTGTGTGCCTGTCATGTTGATGTATTGTGCCCAAACGACTAAGTCGATCATCATATAACCTTCACCAGATTGTAGCCCATCCATTCTAATTGTTCCACACCAAATATGAACCCGATAGCTCAAGGGGATTCCCCTCAACGAGGGCGTCAAATGGGAGAGAGGTAGATAAAAGTCGGAAAATCAGGCCAATATATGGCAGTCATTCAACGGAGGGCAGCATCGGGCGGTTTGTCGGCGATAGCTGACCTTCTTGTACATTGCAGTGCAAATTTGAACTTTTTCAGTTGCAAAAATATTTACTTCAAACTCCTTGGGGTCCATAGACCCCCAACAGTTTGCACCCCTTCTGCTACCTTTACGGTCAATAAAGATGAATATAAATGACGCCCCTGTATGTGTCATTTGCATTTGTCATTTTTTATACAACTTCATTCACCAGAATACACACTGGCAGAGAACATAAATATAAACAGTAATATACAAAATAAAGATAGAAATATGCTAATAAACATAGTCCAACTCAAAATACGCTACACGTTCGTCAAAGTCTTAACCAAAGACATCCCCGAAGACGCCCTCGGTAAATTTCCGCATGAAGTTCGTACGCCTTTTTTGAATTTCGATCACCCAGCGTGCGGCTGCGAACTGTTAGAAAGTCGAACAGTATCTGAGTTCTCTGTAGTATTAGTACTACTACCGAATTACTGAATTAGGCCTGAAGCTTTCAATTAGAATTTCTATCTACGTTGCATCAGAAGACACGCAAGAAACTCCAACAAAAGGATCCTGATATTTGGCTGTTTTGTAAGTTTAAGTTATATAGCTCATATTCTATACGAGCTCGTGTACAGCGCGTGCGCTTCACAGTTGCACCTGATCGCTCGCGCGCAGCGCACCTGTGAAAAAAGAGCAAACTGAAAATGGTTTTCGCTACTGTATTCGCGTGAAAAGACCACAACGCGTTAAATATGCATCACCCCCTCGGCCGCACAAGGACTCAATAACTAGCGATCGATTCGCCAGGCGTCGCGTCGAGGCGGCGTCGCCGTGTTTTGACACAGTACAGGAAGCGCACGACATCTGCGCGTACTGCCGTGTAATTATGAACAGCATGCACACTGCGCTCCTTGTTAGTTGTTGATCACCCCGCTCACAGCTCCCTTCGCTTTGCGTTAGCTTCCCCTTCCATCTAGTCGGAAGTGCTGGAGTTGGTCGGCCTGTAGAATATCATATCCAGGGCACAGAAACACAGTTCAATGAATGCATTGACTATGTGACTAACTGGTGGTCGAAGTTGTGCATTAACACTGCCAAAAAAACATCCAAAACCAGTTTACCAACAAACTTAAAATGTATTAAACAGGAAATACTGTACGATGTTGTTGAAAATTCAGTACTCTTTCCAGTGTCCAACGAATCCTGATATTGGCTGATAATCGGTTGCGATTTGATTAAGTTATCGACGAGAGTTGGGGCTTGGGGGTCAAGTTATTTCGGACACGGACAAGGGGTAGTTTAATCTATTAGCGGCGCTGACTAAGGTACAGGTAAAGGTGCAAGCAGACACTTGACATAGCGCCTTACCTATACACCCAGAAGCACTGAGGTATGGCAGGCGTTGAAAGAGGCGTCACAGTTTTACCTGCATACCAACTGTTCATTCGCGAACAGTTTATTTATGAACCATGTCTTGGCCTTTCCAGCCGAAGCTGGTCCTCATTTTACCGGCCCCGAAGGGATGGAAGGCTGAGTCGACCTAGTTGGTTTGGTTACAGATTGTTTACCCGTCCGATTGTCCGAAGACGGTCATCTATCATCCGAGTACTAACCGGGCCTGACGTTGATTAACTTCGTCGATCATGCCAAAACTGTTAACCACTATGGTTGCTGATGCTGTGCAGGTATGCTGGCAGGTGTTGGTAACCTATTCACTCCGTCTCCGACGTCGTCCTACCTACCTGGTGGACCGATGTTCATGCCGGGCGCATCACCTCATCACCCGTCCATGATGATGTCTCACCATGCTGCCGCCGCAGCCGCCGCCGCCGCTGCGGCCGCCGCTTCGGGGCACCTGCCGCCAGGCTACCCGCCCCCGGCCCTGTCCGCCGCCTCGTCCTTGGTCGGGCCTGGGAACGGTGCTGGCGAGGCACAGAGCCCGTTACCTGCCGCCGCCGGCATCCGCGACCCGCCGAGCGGTTTAGGACACATGCAGGACGTCAACGCCGGATGATGTGCACCATCTTGGACTGTCTCGGTCGCGCGTGTAGGCCCGTAGCTAACAGACGACCCCTCACGTCCCACCGTAGTCGATGAGTTTACTTTTTGCTGTCCACATAAGCTCAATTTTCTGAGCAGTTGTCAATTTTTCAAGAATGGGACAATATCGGTCTTCCTCTGGACGCCTAGGGGCTAAAAATAATTTAACCTTTAGCTACGCCGGGTGGCAGTCAACTCGTCCCCAAGTCAACTTGTTAGGTTATGGGTTGGAGTTAGTGTTAGGGTTGGGATTGGGGCATAGGGTTAGGGCCAGGCCTAGGTTAGCCTTGGGACGAGTTGAATGCAAACCGATTCTTCCCCTCACCCTCTGACCAAGGTCTCTGGGCCCTGCTGGCGCAAAACCCCAGACCCTCATTGTATCCCCCAGTCGCCGAGCCCAAATGAATATAACGTCTGAACGCGAGGGACAGTATAAATGCTGTAGCAGCTTTCCCCAAATTTGCGGCTGGCTACGGGCCTGTTTGTATACCTATTACCTGATCAAACTGTCAAAAATGTACTTGTGGAAGGCTTCGGGGCTTCTGGATCCAGCCTTCCCAGCTTCAGAAAGTGTAGTCTCAAATGACTTCATATCAGGCATTTAACAACAAAGTAGAGGCCGTCATAATTGCGTACCCACGATTTATGCACGCAGTAATCAAAGTGAAAATATGTAAAAGTGGTGGCAACATTTCTTTTCTCCTCTGCATCTACGAGTGGTTCATAACTTGATATTGCACTATTTAATGTCGACATTCAGTACTCTATAGTGATGGCGATGTTCGCCGTGCATTTTAGGCACACATTGCACATTGTTGACATTTCAGTTCACGACCCCGAAATCATTGACAAATCATTGACTTAGGTGATGATGTGCCATGCATAACTTTTCCTGATTGCTTTAGCTCGAATACGTACAGTCACTGGGCCTCGACTAAAACGTTGGATTGAATAAATTCGGCGTGACTCGGAAGAATCGGATTGGCAGCGTTTTGCTCCGGTCATGAAAACTCTAGCTCGTTCGGATCATTTTAATCGCACTTTTAGAACAGCACCATATGACACTTGTCTGCGTTCTTTTGTATTGCGCGACTTCAGTCAAATCAGCGTGACCTGCCATATTGCACCTAGTCTAGTTGCATGCAACACGAGTTGCAACGTGCAACATAAGTACATGTGTATGTTATGTGTTAGGCCTACATGTTGCATGGGTAAAACTGTGGCTGCTAGCCTGACGGACACTTTGTGCGACATGCCAGTCTAGCAGACCGCTTACGACGATTATTACAGTTGCAGACTTGCAGTTGCGAGTGAGTTGAGTAGTACGTGCTTAGGCTTATTTAACGAGCTTTCGGAGCTTCGGTTGTCACCATTTCAGCGTAAGTTTTAGGCCTATAGCAAGGAACGGGGACGTAACAGTTTTCATCCATGGGAGACCAATATGTCTTGTATTCCCACATTCACGCGATCAGTTGTACGTGTTATAGACGTAGAAAATTCTTGACAAATTTCATTGTAAAAGTTCAATTCTTCGTAGAAATATTGACGAAAAAATGATCTGAGGTTATTTTAAGGAACACTGGGGAAGGGGTAGAGTGTGTGGTAAGCTACGAATGTCACATTAAGTTCTGCAATCGATATCATAGCGCTATACCGGGTACATGTAGCCGCGAGCACAATCTGTCAGGACCTTCGCTTGTGTGTATACTGTACGTACGTGTGAAATGTGTAATATCGTGTGTGTACACGTATTTAATGATGACGAACGTGCGTACACTGTATAAACTGCAAACTAATGACTAGACTGAAGTGCTACCAGTTGTTCATATGATCTCTCCATGCGATTTAGCAGCGTAACTGTCTCATGATTCAATAAACAAAGCGCTTGTGACAGCAAAACGCATAGTTTGCTTCTTCTTCTTTCCTCGTGACAGTGACTAACAAGCGGCCAAAGTAATCTGGCGAAGGCTGCATCGCATCCGTGGGGAAATCGTGTTCTTTGGGCCCCAGGAATCTCCAACCCAAACAGGACCTCGACCTGCGCGGCGGCTTTTGTACAGCAGGACAGAGAGAGTGACAAACACACTACGCCACGGGAACATTGGTCGCAATGTTCTGCATCTCATACTATACATAAACCATAACGGGACCTAGGCTAAGTCTGCCATAGTCATAACTCATAACTGAAGCCTTCTGGTAAGCGACTATAATATGTAGCTTTATTTCACCACACAAATGATAGCATAATGAAAATAATTGAAATAAATATATAAAACAAATACAAGCGTGCACACAGGTAAATATACGATCTAGTCTATACTCAATCAGTCTCTTATTAATCATTATATATACATACACTGGCGTAGACGGGGGGGGGCAGGGGGCCCCACAATGGCCGGGCAAAAAGAATTTTTTGGTTAAAATAGAGAGACTTTCAAGTTAATTTTGAGGCCCAAAATGCTCTAAAACTCACATACGAGCACCTTTAACTTCAAA
>Ga0126335_1001735_pt1 | contig 12529 bp, 8 predicted proteins | sample OlaspJWI45metaG_FD_108409 | JGI IMG/M metagenome (GOLD analysis project Ga0126335, IMG submission 108409) | Marine gutless worms symbiont microbial communities from Oahu, Hawaii - Olavius sp. 1 OAHU.JWI-45 metaG | ecosystem: Host-associated > Annelida > Digestive system > Unclassified | place...
TGCACTGCTAGAGGCAAATATGCCCAGGCAACAAGAGTGAGATTCTCCTCGGGAACACCAGCTTTCATTTGCATTGAAGTTTGTGAAAGTGCTCTCGGAGAGCTCCAAGCTCCACTGGCTGATGCTAGTGATGTTTGTTCATCATGCTTCATGTTGTCATTTGCTTCTTCTAGTTTGCCATCGTCCAGGTACACACGTATGACCAGAACAAGGTCACGGTGTAATGGCACGTCGGGAAAGATGGCTTGCTGCTGACCAAATATGTGACGGTCTTGCAGGACATTTGCCGCAACAGTGGATGTGACACATGTGACGGGGCCAGCTGAGCACACTGCCACCTACAATGTGCACGCAGACAGGACTGTGTCATAAACTGGTCGTTATTGTCAATGCAAAGATGCTACACCCTTGTGATGCTTTGCCACATAATTCAGATGTGGTGAGTTACCAGTTTCCATATCAGCACTACAGTGATGTTAATATATGATGTGATTTTTGGATGATTTTGTCTTATATTACATTATATTTTTCTGCACTTGTTGTGAAATAAACTTCACACAAAGAGTGATTCTGTGCCATAAAAATACAAATATGATTAGTGGATACAGACGGTTTTTAGTTTTTACAGACCCGACAAATAACCAAACTATTAGCAAAGGCTATCAGATTAATTCAACAGTATATAGTGCCACTGTCAAATTCCTGATTAAAAATATTTCATAAAGTAGTGCAATTCAAACAATTTTCAACCATTTACCAGGTATCCTCGACCCTGGTCAGCCAGTGGTCTGCCAATGTCTCCCGAAACGTGTTATTGCATTGCAAAACCAATATTTCGACAAATTACTTATGCAATGGGTGACTTTATCTTTCGCTAAAACTAAATTATTAAACTGTAGTTTTTAACCGTAGCTTAATCTGGATTCGAAAATTCATTTTTTAACCAATGCTCAGTTTGACTTTGATTTCAAACCAAGTGCTAAACTGAGTTTGAAACTGGGTTTTAAACGAGCTTTGACCGACGGCCATATTAAAAATTGCAGCGGATTCGTTTTGTATTTCTTTGTAAATAGTAGTTTTATACTGGTAAATAATCCAAGAATTACAGATAACAAATGAAATGTGTGTAAAATTTGGTGCCCAGTGATTAGCTGGAGCACCTGCCACTATGGCAACAACGCCGTAAACAAAAGCATATGCCACATCTACATCATTTATGGTTTCAGCGAAGTTAAAGTGGTTTCGGTTTAAAACTGAAAACCAAAACTTCGGTTTGAAACTGAGTTTTAGCGGAAGAGTTCAGTTTTAAACCGAGTTAAAAACCAAACTTTAGCATCACTTCAATTTCTTATGCTAATTAGGTTTTAGACCCAAATTTGGTCTAAAACTAAAAGTTTAAAACTTAAGTTTAGCGAAAGATAAAGTCACCCAATGTTGTCGAAGAATGGTCAGTAAGTTGTATGTCAACTGGCTAAGTATCTTCTAAGTTCTAATCAATCAATTAACTGTTAATTATGAGTTAACTGTTTATAATTTTTAACTGTTAGGAGCCCCAACAGCAACAAAATGAACTGCCATAAAACATACATGTCCGGAGCCACGATGATATGCAGTGAGTCGAACCATACAGTCTGCAGATTCGGCCTTTTTCACTTCATCAACTTCAAAGCTGATTGTTACTACAGGATCACTCTTCCTAAGTGACCTACATCACAAACAGTGAGACAATGGTTGCCTGACTCTTCAGTTGTTAATGCTGGTCAACTTTGCTATTACCAATGAACCGTACCCAGAAATGTCAATCAATGCCACACACTGTCATTCCACAAGATGAACAAATTCAGCAGATAACAAAATATTAGAAACAGTTTGCTCATAGTCTCAACTCAACTCACGTTTATTACACCCCTATGGTCCAGAGGCCAAATAGCAAAATACTGATATGCAACCAGTCAGCAAAAACACAGTCACAGCACAGTAAACACCAAAAAATGAATAAAAAATAAAAGCCATCCAGAATTACTGGCTTTAAATCCTAAAGATGCCAGATCTAAAACGCTGAAAGATTCTGATGAAGATAATGTCAGTATGACCCTTGCTTCAATAAAAACCGTAAATTATTATAAGATAACGACAATAAATAATACCTTTGGCTACTGTTGTCTGTAGTCTGTTTTGCTGATGTTGCAACTGCTTGCACAGGCTGTAAACATCAACAGAATAACGGTTTAAGTACATCAGATTTCAATATATTATTCAAAATCACTGTCAATATTCGATTGCTTTTCATACTATCAATTGCATTGATACTGTTCTTCACAACTGAGTCAGTCAAGCTCTGGCACAACTGTTCCCATGTTTGTGCAAGTACAGGTAACGAAATATTTCTTGTAGAACAGCATTTTTAAACTCCATCATAATTTATTCCTCAACTTCTTTCAAATGATTTCAAATTCCAAGATCAACCTCAGGAAAATGCAGAGTCTGAATCTATGACTTTCACGACTTTTCCCGGATGAACAGAAATCTGATAAAACATCCAGTATGTGTACATCACCATATAGACGACAAACAATGCAACAATGAGCATGTAAAAGTTACCGCGGCAGTGAGGAGTGCTCGATATCGAGTGAGTTCAGTTGAACTGTAGGTCACCATGGAGTGGTGTTTGGCATCGCGAGCATGGAAGATCCGGATATACAGACTAGCATTGCCAAACTGTAGCACAAACAACACATAGCATGCCACTGCACCATCAGCAACACACTCAACAAGCAGTTTTAGCAAGTGGACCAATTAATCTGGTGATGGCTGCATCAGACCACCTCGTCTGCCCCTAGCCACGAGAAGATCGGGACCCCATCTAACACAATATTCCTTGGGCCCCAAGAGTCTTAACCCCAAACATGACCTCGATATACTCAGCTGTTTTTGCAGGATACAGGCACGTGAGAGACAGACTGGCCGAGAGACTTACCGACAGAAACACAACACTATGAGACCATCAATCACGACAGGCCACATCTCATGTATGCAATGCAGCCTAAAATGTATAAATGTCAATCAAAGAGAGCTAGTTGCTTGAATGTCAACCAACCAGCAAACTAAAGCACTTGCACAGAGACAGACCAAGTAAAAAAAATTTCAGTTCTAAGACACTAATTACTTCTAAGCATCACAGAATTCTGTGCATTCATGTGCAATAAACAGTGCAAAATATGAAGCAAAACGATTTCAGACTGAAAAATTTCCACCCTTTATAACATTACAAAAACCCTTAAACATCATTCTGCGGCAAAAAGTTCAGCTGCTACAGAAAACAATCAACAAGTTCAACAATATATCATCATATTTGAACATAAGTACACATTCCAAGTGCAAGTCCACCCCCAGGCCTTCTGGATGGGGAGCATTTCTGCTGTGGGTTTTAAAGAAGTGAGCCACACTGTTGAGAGAATGCTGTAAGAGTGACAAATGCATCCAAGATGTTAATGCAAAGACGGCAGTAAAAAAAAAACTTAATCAACTGAGTGTTACTGTCATGATGGCGTTTAAAGCTCAAGGCATGTAGAAATGAAATCAGCTTACTGCACCGTATGTACCTGATATGACTCTGACTCTGTGTTTGCAGCATCAGAATCCTCAAATGGCAATTGACGGAACGGCACATGCCATCGTCCAGTCAGGAGACGTGCGCCACTGAAGAGAAACAGTTTTGCCCAAGCACAAGACTCCAATGATGCCGATCCTCCCACATCAACCGTCTGCAGTTCCACAACGAGACACATCCCTGCATCAGCCGGACATCTGCTCACAACATAATGTCAATGTCAAATTGTAAATATGGCACATAATAGTAAAAAAACTCCTCCATTCAGTGAGTAGCATTTTTGTTCACATCAACAGAGAAACAATAACAACACACTTGGGTGACAGGGGGCTAGAAACTTATTTTTTTGCAGAGTACAATAGACACCCTTCAACACTTTTGTAGCATTTCTGCAATTATAGCATGGTCTACATGAATTAACTCACTCACTTAAGTAAAACTGAGCAAAAACGTTGTTTGTATTTCATGCATGACAAAAGATAAAGCATGAGCATATACAGAATATACCTCAAACATTCCAAATACTTTTCATTTTAATTACACAGTTATTCTATTAAGTTAAAATATGAAGTGACTGCAGCAAAATCCTGTAATGCCACCTTCACAAGTCAACAGTCTAGTTAACAGTACTTGCAAAAGTTATCGCCGATATTGATATCTGCAATTGCTGCAAAAAGTATTGGCTATACCAATAATGATACTTTTTGCACAGTTATTGGCGATACTTTAACTCATACTTTTATCAATACTTTTTGCAGCAGTAATCTTCACTCATAGCTTATGCCTATATTCGTTCCTCGGCATTTTCTGGTGGCTTAAACTATTTATGATAAATGTCGAACACAACAAAGAGTAGATTTCTGGTGCTCAGCGTCACTGTCTGTCATCTTTAGAAACTCAATAATATCCCTCAGTAATCGTCACTTTACAAACACTAAATATTACATGTACGTAACTTTTTAACGCAAAGAATCAAATACTGCATGAGTCACATGATAACGTAAAGGTCACAGCCAATGGCCACCCATGATCAGCTAATCAAAATCTCCCGAGCTGGCTGACAGCTGCTGGTGCTGGCTATTGTATACTGCGTGGCGTAGGCCAGGCTAACCCTCATGACAGAATGTGATAGCATCACTTACATAGACGTTGGAGCTCCTATTAATATGTCCAATAAATAGGGCCTTGCGCTCCCACAGCATAACCCATCATCCTGCATGCAGAGGTGGTTGACACCTTGTTAAAAGCAACTGAACATTAGCAACCCACTTAGTGAAGTTCAGTAAATGAAGTTCACACGTTGCCCAAAAGTATCGGTAATTTTTATCGATATATCAAGCCAAAAAATATCGGCAATAACACTATCGATACTTTTTTTACAAAGTATCGCCGATAATTCTATCGATACCCAGAAAGTATTGGCAAAGTATCAGTGATACTCGACAAATCGATATTAACAAGCCTGCCAGTCAAGCATACAAAAACTTATGAAATCAAAAAACATGCTGCAGTATAGTTACAGTATATTCTTTTATACATTACAAGATACAATGGAAGGCACATCACTTATGTACAGCAACAAAAGTACAAACCGTTCTATTGGCTGACGCATGCCGAGAACTGCAAATGATTGGTTACTGACATAAACAGGCGGGTGAATAGAAGGCTGATAGTAGACACTGGCACTGTCTCTAAGACTGGTGCACAACCTCAGCACAATGACATCAGCTTTCAGTCCACTTATGAAGTCAAAACATACCACCAACCCAGACCTGCATTGTATAACTTGTACATATTACAGTGACAACAGATAATGCATGCTTGTACAATAACTACACTGTCAAGCTGCATGCTACTTTGTTTCCTGAAACATCACGTAAAACTGTAGGTGTAGGCCATAAAACCCTAGACTAGTGCACTCACTCAACGTGTGACTGTCAATATATTGCCTGAAACTAAATTTGCAAAATTTGAGGTTATCAAAAACACATACATACTAACAGCGTACATTATACAAATAGGCCTACTCGTATATTATACACAGTCAACTGTTAAAATTAAAAATGTTTTTCAGATCAATATTAGTATTCACAGCCATAGCTCAAATACATCTTATACACACATACTTTACTGCCAACAATAAGTATGTCAAAGTAACACTATATTAACAATATATCAGCTTCCAGCATCAGAAAACGACAGAATACATGACACATACACGGCATCATACAAATATGAACCATCAGCATCCATGTCTGAAAGCTTCTGATCATTTCCAGTGACCAATTCACATGATGGTATGTCAAATGTCTACAACAAGAATTCAATTAGAACTGAATCAACAAAGCAAATGCACAGACAATATAATACAGATAGCATAGTCTAAGTCTGTCAATCAACCATTCAGCACAGCAAACCTTGACAAAACATTATGCTAAACTAGTACTGGTGGCTGAAACATAAATGATCGCTTCTATCGTTATCAATCTCAGTCAATAATTTTATCGGCCAACAACAATGCCAATAGCTGTTGCCCAGATGTGCCATCATAGGTATAATTATGAGCGAAATCATAATGACTTACTGGTACTTCAGATGGCTTCTGAGGCCATCTGTGCTCGGCAGCTCTCAAGTCTCTTTTCATTTCGTGCACGTTGTCACATTCTTCAATCAGTGATAACTGTAAGTCGCAATGTTCTAAATCTCAAGAACACTTCTCATGAAAGGAACAGCACCAACATTTGTCATCTAACCAGCCAACAAACCAAAAGTTGTTAGCCAGTCTCTCTGTTTATTTTGCCATACTAATGGACAAGATGTCTTGTTCACACAAAATGCACATAAACATAATATACTGTAACAGCCAGTATCGAAGAATGAAAGGTAGTTGCTAAAACTGCACCGAAAGAATCGATCTAGCACCAAACAGTCTTACTGTTATTTAAATCAAATTAAAACTAAATAACTATGCCGACAAACTATATAATTATTAATGTTACTATATAACCACTAAAAGTTTCACTTAAACACAACTGCACTTTTGTAAAAATGTGAATAATGTAAAAATGGGTAGTGGCAAAAGTGCACGTGTAAAATATGGGGTGTGGTAAATTAGGTAAAAAAGAAAGTAAACAAACATAGCCTTAGTAGTCCTAGCAGCAGGTAACATGACTGACATACTTTTAAATCTTGGGATTTTTCTACATCTTTCGATGCATGCTGTGTTGTGCGGTGAGCAATAGTTCGCGCTCTCGCTTGCACTCGCCCACTCATTGCGAGCGAGTGCGAGTGAGTCCCATCAAGTCGGAGGAAGTTTGAGCAAGTGTTGACTGCTGTTGGATGTGAGCAAGTGCAAGTAACCACAAACAAGTGCGAGCGATTACTGTCGCTTGCTACACAACGCAACTCCAAATTGCATAATGCTGTTGTCAGGCCGCACCTCTCATTTTACATGTTGGTGCATCCCCGCATCCTACATTTTACACGTGCCCGTGGCAAAATAAGCAGAATGCAGAAAAAGCAAAAAACTGACAACAGGTATCACGTGGAATACTGCTGCGAAAAATCAGGTTTACAGTCCACAGCAATATTCCGCAAATCACCAGCCGCTGTCTATTTTCCACATTCTGCGCACCCAAATAATTTTGCCTTAGGCTTAGACCCTGACTGGGAAGCTCAGTGTCGTGGCATTCACCCCTCTGAGGCTCAAACGATCGCCCACAGAAATCTTTCCCCGTACCTAGCGTTGGGCTAAAGTTTAGGGACCGAGTGACTGCTAAGGTTAGGGTTAGGCTAAGGTCTTGGGTAATAAGCTGGGGGTTAGTCGTGCAAGGGGACAGCAGTAGATGCCCAGGAGGTGGATGTCTGGGACCCCAGAAGCTCACTACCCCATAGCCCCTCATTCTGAAAGAAAATCGTCAAGAGGATGGGATTAGTTAGATGGGAGAGAACAGCATAAGACGGATGAGGCAGAAAACAACATTGTGCAAGTTTGCACTTTCAACCCGCAGTCGTCAAGTCAAGATAGTCAAGAATGCTCAGAAGGTAACAAAAATTCGAATCTGCAAATCAATCCCTGAAGGTACACCATATCGGATTGCTGACGGTACGCAGACGCACCTCACGTATCACCCAAGCACACGCGGGCGATGAGTTTACCTATACTGCCATGACAACCATAACTTGGTCATATTAAACATTCTTTGCAGTAAAAATGGCGACTACCACGAGTGCGTTGAGCGTGAGTGGTTCTAGAACTTCGGGCCAGCCAATTCGTACTCAAAATGGTTAGTTATTCAGTACTTAGTTTTCTTGTATTTTGCTTATAGCTGGAATTTATAGTGAATTGTTTATTGTTTATATGACACAGCTGTAACCCTTCGAGTTACGAGGGAACATAGTTACGTCACGAGGGGAAATTTACCGAAGCCGGCAGTGATAACACTGACGGCATAAGCAAGCACAGGCTTTCGCCATATAACGTTCACTATCTAAATTACAACTTTTTACATGGTTTCCGGTGCCAGTACCTTATTTAAAGTTGTGCAGTGAGTGCTACATTGTGGTAAATTATTCTGTTACCCTATTTCCAAACACAAACTTCTAATATTAAGTCTACTTCTCTTTTGTACAATTTCTTAGAATGGCCTCTTCTGTTACCCTTATCATATTCAAAAAATATATCTGCTTCAGTAGTATAGCCCCATTTATAAACTTGAAAACCTCAATCAAATCACCTCTAACTGTACGTGTTTCCAAAGTCATCAGCCCAGAACGTCTTAATCTTTCCTCATAGTGCAAATTATCCATACCATTAATCAATTTAGTTGCCCTATGCTGAACACCTTCAAGCAACTTTATGTTCTTACTGTAGTGAGGACTCCATACTTGGCAGCAATATTCCGGGTGTGGTCTTACCGGACTTTTGTACAATAACAAAACTGTTTCCTTTGATATATCCAAAAAATTTCGCTTTATCATCCATAGTATTCTGTTGGCCTTACTCACTGCACTACTACACTGTTTTTCCCATTTCAAATCTTCACTAATTATAACGCCTAAATCTTTCTCTTCAGTCACATGTTCAAGATTGACTCATCCATGAAATACTCAGCCTTCCTATTATTATATCCAAAATGCGTCACTTTGCATTTCTCAACATTGAAAAGCATCTGCAATTCCTTAGACCATGAAACAGGGTTACACAGATCAGACTGTAAATTAGCGATATCATCATCAGATCTAATTTTATGATAATCTTTGTGTCATCCGCCTGGTAGTGTCATCCGCAAATGATCTTAGGTTGGAGAAAAGTAGACCAAAATACGACTTGCGCAAATACTTTTTTGCTAACAGGATAGTTAATATTTGGAACAGTCTACCTAACGATCTTGTTATGCAACACTATTAATAAATGTAAATCCTATCTTGGTAAATTCTGGCAATATCAAAATATTGTGCATGATTATAAAGCTGAAATTTACGGAACAAGAAGCAGTGACCACAGTCTGATTGCGGTAGTTGTGGTTGGCAGCTGCATGTAAGTGAGTATCCATATAAGGATATGTGTATTCATATAAGGATACGTGGGCATGGAGGCAGGCGGGGACTTGTCTACCTGGTAGCGGTGTTACGCCGTTGCCGAATGCAGCTTATTAAACTGTATCAGTACTATTGGTCATGACTCATGAGGTGTACGTTTGATGTGGAAGTAACAAACATTCGAGTATTGTGCACCACCGAACTGTGCTATACTGCATAGTTGTGTGTGTTTTGTGTCAGTTATGGCAGCATGTTCCATTGCGAACATTGTGAAGAGCAGCTTGGGTCCTGTTGGTCTGGACAAGATGCTGGTTGATGATGTTGGGGTATGACATTTATTCTTGTTGCATAAACTACAGAGTAACTGTAACTTATACTTTGCTAAATGATATACTGTATTTTATTTGCAGATTTGTAACTGACTCTGATGGCAGCATGCAATGTAGTGTATGTCATTTTCAGTGTTATGAATGTAAATGTTACCGGAGAATTGTTATTCTAGTTCTTATGTTTATTCTACACAATAACAGGATGTGACAATCACGAACGACGGTGCAACCATTCTGAAAATGCTGGAAGTTGAGCACCCTGCAGCGAAGGTACTTGTGGAACTGGCTCAGTTGCAAGATGAGGAAGTCGGTGATGGCACTACGTCAGTCGTATGTTGAAATTACCTGACTTATATTTGTTGACATTTTTAAGGCTGTATCGGATGCGTCATATATGGACTAATTGCGACCGATGTTCTCCTAGCATGTCTGTCTGTCACTGTGTCATGTGCTTACACCCTGCAAAAATGGCTTAACTGATCAGTATCCTGTTGGAATGCAAACTCCTTAGGCCAAACGAACACTGCATTAGGTGGGGGTCACTGCTGATCCCCCTACAGGAGAGGGAGGTTTAGTGGGGGAAATGTTTCCCATTGTACTATATATAAATACAGCTTTTCCAACTCATTTGCATTCACCAGCAGGTGCCACATTCGATGTGGCCATCACTAAATTACAAGTTATCTTTCTTATTTCTGTGAAAACCTTTTGTATCCAGTATCGGTAGTCATTCTAGTTATTAGTGGTTGCATGTTATTAATGTGATGGTCTGCATGTGTGATATACTGATATTGTAATTATGCAGCACCATAAAGTGTAGGATGCCGAGGTGTTTGGCATATGTTAAGTCTAAGTGGACAGATGTAGTATTAGAACTGGCTTAACAGTCTAATAGACTGAATGATGGATGTAGCAGGTAGTCATTTATTAGCTGGCCCACCACAAGTAATGTTCCGCATTGTCTGTCTGTCTGTCACACACGAATATCTCCGAAACTAAGCGATAGACCTGTGGTTACTAGGAAACTTGAATAGGAAACCGGGCTTACCAATTCCGAATCTGCCAACGGATTCGCGATCGGGAGTATGGTTCCGCCATTTTGAGTGTTCCAGGTTGGCACTTCGCCTATTCAGACAGCAGTGGGCCTTGTGAATGTAGTGAATGGATCAGTAGGAACAGTCACCAGTAGGCACCACACTGGGCACCGTGGCAGGCCAGCTATCATCACGTCCCATAACGGATGATGCCTTGTGTAAATTGTTCTGTTTGGATCAAACACTAATTGCAAGCCAGTTGCATGTGTTGTGGCTAAAATTATATAAATTTGATTTCCATCATTGTCAGGTAATAATAGCTGCGGAGCTGCTGAAGAATGCTGATGAACTTGTGAAGGCCAAGATTCACCCGACGTCTGTCATCAGTGGCTACCGACTGGCATGCAAGTATGTCTCGCTTCTTAGTCATCATACAATATGATCTGGGTGGAATTAAACTGTTCTGTTGGTTTTGTTTTGTTTCAGTGTCAAATGCATGAAGGCTGTACAGTAGTTTTGCTGTCATTAACAGTGAGAAAATGATGTTAGTACTGAATAATTGATAGTGCACTGAAGGTCATGCAGATCATTGTCTGTTCTTTGTGGATGCTAGGGTGGCAGTTAGTAGTGTTTTTACGGTGCTGGGATTTTTTTAACAGGGTAGGTTTTTTGACACAGCACCGCAGTGTGTGACATCATATTCACGTATGCATGCCACTTGATTTACTGTTCGCAAACATCAGCTATCCAAATTACCAGTACAGTAAAAGTGGTACACTGCATAATTCTAAAGAAATTGACAACAACATACATACGTTTGAAACATTACAAACAATCTGGAGCAACTTACAAACTTAGCACCATTTTATTTATTTACAAAGTTACAAGCAACACAAACTTGAACTTGAAATTTAATAAGTACCGTACACTACAAAGTAGTTTGAATGGATGCATGCCTTAGGAAACTACAGCGAAAGCCATTTAATGAAATGGCAAAACAACAGCAGGTGTGCATTGTAAATTACTGTAAAAGCATAAATGTGTATTCTAAACAAGATTTCATCATCTACATATTGTTTTGCCTTTTACTACCAGTTCATAGGAGTTGGAACCTAGAATTCAAAGTATAGAAAGCCTTTAGTGACACTAAAGTAGCAGAACATAAAATTGAAACTTGGCAAAAACTGTTGTTATTATGGAAACGTTGACTTTCAAATTTCATCCTTCGAGCGGTGATTGGAACAAGACAAAATTTACGAAATAAAAACTAAGATCAAGACCAGTGCTAAAAACAAAATAACATGATAAAACTTGTCAGTATAAAAGCACAACAATAAAGTCTCAAACCACATCACTGGTTGTTGAGATGCCATTTCCGAGGAGAATGGCGCCTTGGAAGACAGATCACATCATCCTGCTGGTGGAGTTTGCAGTATGCTTGACAGTACTGGATTGAACTATGAAGTTGACATTTGAATTTTTCTGACAAGATTCTGATGTGATTATAAATTTATAATGAATGTAAGTTGTGTAAAATGAAACTCAGTACATGATGTTGTGTTGGTGTTGCCTTTGATTTCTCATGAAAACGTAACACGTTGACTGATTAGTCATTTATTTCCTCAGTAATTTTGTGCAATAAAAGCAGCAAAATATCCAGTAGAGCACGAAACGCACAAAGCTTGAGAAAAATAACGCCCAGCCTCAAAGAAAAACTGTTCCATTCTGAATCACTATTAAATTCTATGAAGATAATGTTGGGCTATTTTACTATTTAATTTTTTGGGAATATTGCACCCACATTTATATTCCTTGGTAACAGTAACATTGGTGATAAAGTCTTATCTTTTCCAGTTGTAAGTATTTGTATATTCTAAATATGGTCATGTGACCTGTGATGTCATCAGGGGACAATTTTTCATGTTTAAACCAAATTTTTTGGAAAGAGTGCACCCATATTTATATTCGTTAGTAGTAGTAATATATGTGATGAAACGTTTTTTGTTTCACTGCCA
>Ga0126335_1001736_pt1 | contig 12527 bp, 10 predicted proteins | sample OlaspJWI45metaG_FD_108409 | JGI IMG/M metagenome (GOLD analysis project Ga0126335, IMG submission 108409) | Marine gutless worms symbiont microbial communities from Oahu, Hawaii - Olavius sp. 1 OAHU.JWI-45 metaG | ecosystem: Host-associated > Annelida > Digestive system > Unclassified | place...
GTAAATTGTTGCAATGGGTGGCCAGCTTTGATGGGCCATGTGCCTTTCTGGCAACCCTCCTAATTTTGTATTTCTGTTGTGTGCTTATTCAAGTGTTGTTGCTATGTGGAAAATAAACTTTCTAAACTTTCTCTCTCTCCTTCACTAAGGGGCGCTATATCAAGTGTATGCCCGTTTTTACCGTTTGCACGTTAGTTCGACAGTAGCTTATACGGGGTACTAATTCGTCTGTCTGTTAGTCCGCTGTCCGTCCGTCATCGATTAAATTTTTATAGCCAGCCGCCTATATGGCGCGCTGCAGAGTGGCGCCACTTATAGTTAATGTAGTTAAAACATACTACGATCCTAAGCAGCAGCCGTCCTATTGTTTCGTGTGTCAGCCTTTACCTCAGCATATAGTTTTCTTCGGTTTGTACGTCTGTCTGCTTACAGAGTCTTGTATTGCTGGATCGCTGTCATATTAGGCCGCATCGAGTGCATGAGATGCGGGCTATGGCAATCCATGATCCCGGCGTCTGTCAATCTGTCTGTCACGCTGCTGCGCTGTACAAACACGGCTGAACGGATCGACGTCCTGCTTGGAGTGGAGACTCTTGGGGACCTAAGAAACGTTGTGGTAAATGGGGCTCCCGATTTACGTCACAGATTCGATACGGCTTTCGCCAAATTACTTTCGCCGCTTGCTTTTGCCGCCCGACGTTAACGCGGCATTTGCTATGGCGACGTGGCTGTCTGTCTGTCTGTCTGTCTGTCTGTGTGTCGGTCACGTTCATGTATTGTGCCCAAACGACTGAGTCGATCATAATACGACCTTTACCAGATTGTAGCCATTCTAGTTTTGCCACACCAAATATGAACCCGATAACTAGAGGGGAACCAATCAGTGAGGGTGTCAAATAGAAGAGGGGTAGGCAAAAGTGGGAAAATCCGGCCAATAGATCGCAGTAATTCACCAGAGGGTAGCTTTTGACAGCATAACATTGGCGCGCACAAGCGTCGGACGGTTTGTTAGCGATAGCTGAGCTTCTTGTTTTACTCTGAAGCATCGTACGCTAGACCTATTTCTTAAACGCGCTGTGTTGCCATGCTCGCAGGCGCGTGTCACCAGCCGGTATTAAAGTTGCGTTACCGTCGACGGCACGAGCACCGACCAACGCGGTGATGGTCGGCGGTCAGCGACCACGAAGCGTCCAACGAGGCTCCTACATGCCTCACAGGATGGCCGCCCACGACGCGGACCGATACAAACCGGTCGTTAACTTCTACGTGAGTGGCGACCATCGGCCATCGACACTGGTTGTTGATAGGAACCGTTCAAGTCCGCTCTATAGAAGTGTTTTGCGATATTAGATCACGTCTACCTCACCTGAGAAGAAGAAGAAGAAGAAGAACCCATTCCCACACTTTGAGCCGACGGTTCCCCCCGGAGACTGAACCGGTCGAGATTTTCGTGACACGAGTCGACCCTACCCGACCGCTAACGTACCTGTTCGACCGGCGATAATTATTATTATTGTCGACAGCTATTTGACCGGCAAAATTTACAAAATTTAGATCAGATACCGCTATGTCAAACGTGAAATGCAGCAGTATACATTAAAGCTGTATGTATTATGTTCATAAGTGTCAATTAAGTCTACATAAATTAATAATGACGGACGGTGAACTACGAGCCTGTAGCCTACGTATTTTGCCGCCGAGATTCTTGGACAAGAAGACTGTTTTGAAACTAGAATCTGCCTAATACAAGTAATTTTTCCTAAATTAGCACCGGTCAAAAGACTCTGACCCGACCCGACCGGCAACCATCTTTGATTCGCCCTAAGCCGGCATTCGTGACTCGTCAAGCCAAAACACTGGCAGTCCTGGATATAAGACCTACTACTACACGGTGGTCCAATAAAAATATCCACATTTTTGGGTTTTTCTGTACTTTCTACAAACTTTGACCGACTTCTGTGAAATTTGGTACATAGTATACTAATATAATCTGAAGCACAAGAATTACTTACTTGCCAACCTCACCTACATAATGCTGCCACACTACCTTGGGAAATATTTGAATTTTGTCATCCGTCAACTAAATTTACACATTACCATTACAGTACCATTGCAAAAACCCCTCATTCTTTGATACCTTATTGTTTGGACCATTATGTCTAGGCTATATATCTCAGCTAGTTGACACTGTAGTTGGATATTTTTGTATTATTTTTTTCTTCTTTTGCAATTTACAGCGTACTTTGATTGTAATCCAGCCGATTGGCTGCCATACCAATAAAATCATCATCATCAAAAATATCCTGTTTTTTAAATATTCAGTTTTTAACAGTCATTGTCTACCTGAGCTTCAATATTACAGCGCTTAAAACTTTCGTCGGTCGAATTTCATTCTCCCAAGTTTTAAAATCGGTTTTGAAGCGGTTTGGGCCACGTGTCTTCATCCGGCCTTATCTTGCGCCGCCGCTGTCTTGCTGTTTGGTTAAGACATTATTATGGGGGGTCTGTAATACGAAAACAGTTTAAAATTACTGTGCTAACTAACCTACTAATAAAGTATTTCGCTTTGCGTCATTCTGTGTGAGACATGCTGTTGTCTGCCGATTAACAGTCGAAGGTGTTAACTAGTACGTGCGTATTATTAAGTCTACTTACTCCAGCACTGGAGTTTTTCGCTATCCAACAGTTTTTGGCATGCGTTCTAATACCGATTGTTTCCAGATTGTCATAATTTCACCGGCACGTCCATTAAATAATTTGCATGTTGCAAGTTTAATTACGTAACATTATGTAACATTAGTATAATATTACTAGGTAACGCCAGTATTATCAAGCGTTTGCATCAACTCCACTTCGTATTTAGCCCAATAATTAGGATAACAGCATTTCATATTTGTCTCGTTGTGTATTAATTTAAATGTTTGTCGTAAGATTATATATTTACAAACAGGACAATGTTGTTTGTTGTTTCGTTTGTGCGCTGATTGACACGCGTGCCGTACCTGGGCGCTTGGGCGATGAGGTTGCCCGACGTAGAGGCGCCAGATCGAGTTTCCTCTCAATTTTCACTGTAACTAAAGTAGAGCCACGAGAATTGAAGGGACAGAAATCAAGAAAGACAAAAAAATAAACTAACGGGAGCACAAACCTGCGCGCTACCGCATTTTTGCGACCGTGAATTTGAGATTAACCACCTGACCTTGAAAATCGAAGACCACCTAGAAATCCTAAAGATATACCTCCAATCTGAAAACGAAGTTTCTAGCTTAAGGCGTTCAAAACTTGGAGCTTGAGTAAAAAGTACCGGAAAAATATAACTCAATGTCAAAGGTCAAGGTCAAATGCGGTCAACGCTAAATTGTATTTAGCTAAGCTGCTTGTTGTCAGTACTTAAAGCTGCAGCGATGAAGTTTGTTTCTCATTGTGTTAAACATGACACTTTTCTACTGGGATGCATATAACCGTCGTCGTCGTAGCAGCAGCAGCAGCAGCAGCAGTAGTAGTAGTAGTAGTAGTATACTACAATGTGTATCAAAAAACCTCCCACTTTGTAAATCAGCTTTAACTTTGTCGAACCTGAGCCGATTTTCAGAATCTTCCACTGCCATAAAAGGGCATAAAATTTCTACAGAATCGTACAATATCTCCAACCACGTTCTTATTTATGTTGCTGCGCTACCTTTAGAATTCAAAAAGTTCGAATTTCTTCAATATTACAACAGATGCAAATTAAACATCATATCATGTGCGATAAAAATATAACATTTCATGGCATACGGCTGAGTGGATGTTAGCACTGTCATAGCAGTTGCTCACATGTCCATAATTTTTCTATATGTGTAATCAAAGATGATCTCGCCACTCGTCAATTCTCAATGATGATGTTGTCATTGCCATGCCGAAAGCTTAGCAATCACTGCTTCTGTTCGTCAATGTTATACACCTGAGACTTAAAGGCTCGCTGCTGGACAACACCCCATATCTTGTAGTAGACCAGACTGGGGTCAGGGCTGTTTGACAGCCACAGATCTGGGCGAATGGAAGATATGTTGCCTGCTTCAGAAGTTGTACAGTGTCGAGTGACCGGTATGCAGGGTGCTGTTAACATTTAGGCCCATTCACATGAAGCACTCTGCTATTTAAAAGAATATTTAACAGGGATCAGAAACTGAAGTGGAAAGTAGCTAGTAGTAAATGAGTAATCGAAATGCAACAACGTGGACGCATGTAAAAATCAATGCATTTTGTTGGCAATTTCCTTCGTATTCGCAGCAAATTAAAACTTCTGACTTCCCAAGCTATTGCTGCAACTAACTTAGGCCTAAGGTGCGATGTAGGAAAAACTGTACGACAGTGTAGCGAATTTCATACACTTTCGAGCATTGAATACATTTTAAATATCGATCGAGGGCTGAGTGAGTGAGTAGAGGCTTAACGTCCCACTCGACACTTTATAGGTTATTTCGGACACTAACTTTTACAGGTCAGATGACCCAACCAACAGCGTCAGAGCACCGAAGGAAGCCAGTTGGCCACTGAGATAGGCTTCAGTCCCACCATAACCACTCCACTATGTTACAGTATGAACTGTAGGCAACCGCCTCCAGGCTAATCACAGCGTAAGCGTCCCAGTGTGACAAAGTTAAAGCCGATTAGGTTGTTGAGACACAGTGTGTAGTCGTAGCAAGTTCTAACGTCCGAATAACCTATGCATTGTAGATCGTTTTGAGAACGATCTTCTCAACCAACGATAATTTTGTTGCTCGATTTGTTGCGAGACTCTGCTACAACGCATACGACAAAAGCGCAACTTTTGTCGAGCGACAAGTCGTTGCGTAACAGAAGTCCCACAACAAAATTGTCGTGTGTCATCGGCCTTATCTCAGCTTTCGGTCGCGATTTTCACAGGTTTTCGTTGCGCATTTCTCTGCATTTAATTTCAGCTGCTAATTATTATTTTTTCAGATAGTCCAGTTCGTATTTTCATAGGGCTGTAATTACATAACAGCGGTCACAATTCGCCCGTGCAGCGCACCGTCGAGCAGCACCTATAGGGGCCTGACCATAGACGGAAGAATAAAGGTAAGTTCAAGGTAAACGGACACTTGCCTAGCACATTTTCATGGGAGAAGCTCGCCGCAGAAGCGCTCAGGTATGGCACGCGTTATCAAGGGATATCACAGTTAGCCTACCTATCACGCACGCGTTTATCCACGAATGGATTGAACCATGCCCGTCTTTTGCCTCCCCAGCCAAAGCTGGTCCTCATTTACTGATCACGGTGGGACGAGAGGCAGAGTTGGCCCAGGCACCACAACCGTGAGTGAACAGTCTGTCCAGTACTGTTTGCGTGAAGGATATCGCGGTTGTTAACCGTTTAAACCGTCACATCTCAAAGCTATTCCACAGCTGCTAAAGTGCTGCGGCCAGGATTCGAACACACGATCTGTCCAGTCGAAACTCCGATACATCGCCGAGGTACCCGGTCGTATAATACACAGTGATGTTGTCCTCGAGGATGAAGTCTTGGCCTCGAGGCGTGTCGCGGACAAAAATCAAAGTCTCCGCCTTGGACTTGGTCTTAAAGAAACAGTCTTAAAACTCTCAAGACTTTTGCACCAATGATCATTTGATCATTGCTCAATCTATTTTGCATTTCTGTCACACTTCAACTTTGCACGTACTGATTGACTGAGTGTGACTGTGTGAGCCTGAGGGCAGGCAAGCACCACGCTCCCGCAAGTAACATTCGGTTATCTGGTTAAGTAATAAAGTTTCTTGTTACATACCCCAGGCCTAATGGCACAATTGTTAATATTATTTATCATAAAATCTTACACGAAGAACATGACAGACAGACATACAGTAAGAACAATAAAAACAGTAAAAGAGAGCACTAGGCCTAAACACAAACACTGGATATAACGTCATCTATAAAATCACGTGAAAACCATGCAGGCAATGATAAAAAACCGTTCCTAACCATAATAATTTCAGACAACAAATTTGCTAATGCAAAAGGTAGAACGAATGAAATGAGACTCTATAATATTATTCATCTGAACAGAAAGTCGTCACAGTGTATTGCATTGATTACTGTGGCATTCAGTAAAGTCTTGGCCTTGGGCTTGAAGAAAAAGTTTTATTTACATCATTTGGTAATGTACAGCTTTTACACGGCGTATGGCACATGCGACGGGCGAACTACAGAAAGCTTCAACTCAGTCATAAAAGTAAACAGTCGTGCGTGCTAAGAGACCTGGCAGTCAGCAAGCGATTCGGTCACGGTTGAAATGTTCCATGTACGTCAACATGTCTCGTTGCTTCGTCACGTGATATCACTCGCTTTGCAGCGCTGACGACGTGGGAAATATTGCGTTTTGACTGTACTGGAATGTGACAGCATGGGGATCGATTAGAAAGGCTGACGACTGAACGATGAACTGGCCATTCGGGCAGCAGGCATGGACTAGCTGCTAACACCCGCTTGCCTGGTGAGGCGTGACGATTTGAACAGCTAACAACTGCGATATCGGTCACGGAACGGTCATGGGCAGATTGTTGGCTCACTTGCTGTGGTGCCGTGACTAGGCCCACTTAACCTTTCGTCTATCTGGAATCGGTTATAACGGATCTACTTCGGATGAGAAGACAAACGCAGACGTGGCCCATTCCATGCGTGGATAAACGAGTGCATATACGGCACGTAAAACTGCGAGTACCTTTAAAACACGTGCCATACCTAAGCGTTTCTATGACGAGGTTGCTTCACAATAATAAGGCGCTATATCAACTTACAGCTAGGACTATACTTTGAAAGTGACAAATGTGCCAAATAAGCTTAATAAAAAAACTTTGAACTTTTTGCGCAATTTTCCGCTACCGTCTGCCGGAACAATATGCACGATTTTTTGCACTTGCAGTCATACCGCGAGCAACGCTAGGCTTACATTTTGTTTGATGTGTCAAACTGACTTTCACCTGCACCTCACTAACGTAATACAAATTACCCGTAACGTAACAGCATATACCCATCGAATGGTGTGAGACTTTGCAGACGGGGATCCCCATGCGATGATCCATGATCCATGATCCGACATTAGAGTCAGCCGCACGGTTAAGATCAGTTTTCGGGTTAGGATTTTGGGTTTACGGTTAGTGTTAGCTTTATGGTTACGGCCAAGCTTATAGAACTAGGGTTGGGGTTGAATTAGGGGACGATTTCTACGATCTGGATCACGGATCATGATCATGGAACATGGTTCCTCGAATAGTGAGACCCAAAACAGACAGCTCTGACATCAAAACTAAGCTCCCCTCCCCATCACACAGACTGTCGTCGTGATGTCGTCACACATGAGGTAATGTCCCCCATCAACGCATTGCCTGCACGCTATAGAGCCCTACACACTGAATGCCGATCCTGTTCACAGGTCGCTCGCTCCGCCCCGAAATCAGACGTGATGACCGTCTATCGTGGTTCACAAACGATATGATTCGTCGGCTAGAAAACAAGCTGCAAAAGTAACTTGGCGAAAGCCGCATCGAATCCACGCGGGAAAAATCGAGATCCGCTGCTTCTTCTAGGTCTTCCGCTATCTCGGTCTTTTCGTTATTCCGAACACCAACTGTCTCACCAGTCTGTCATCTGGCGTTCTGGATGTGTGACCGAAAATGTTCAGCCTTTTCTCCACGATCCCTCGCACAATGCCCCGTGTCATCGTACTTGCTGAACATGGAAACTTGTGACCTTGCATTCCTCGGGTCCTCAACAGTCTCCACCCTGACAAGGTCGTCGATCCGTTCAGCCGAAGCAGCGTGACAAGTGACTGACTGACAGACGTCCGCGCTACAGGAACATCGATCGCAATTACTCGGCTGCGAGTATTTCTCAGTAGAGCTGATTGTTGTGTTACAAGCGACAAAACTGGTTGTACAAGTAAAGGTGAAGGTAAACGAAAGCGACACTTGATTTGACGCCTTTTTATGAGGCGACCTCAATTCAGAAACGCTCGGTTATGGCACGCGTTGTCAAGGGATCACACAGATATACCTGCCATTTACGCGCTTATCCGCGAATAGAATAAACTATACCCGCCTTTGCCTTCCCAGCCGAAGCTGGTTCTCTTTTACCGACCCCAAAGGAATAAAAGGCTGGGTTGGCCTAGGGACAACAACCGGTGAATGAACAGTCTGCCCAGGACCGCTACGTGACGGAAATCGCAGCTGTTAGCTATTTAAACCGTCGCGTCTCGGGGGTAAGCTCCGAACCGTGACCTTATAAGCACAGTTAGTTTCAACTGTGATAGCATCCCACACTACGGTTTACAGAGCGACCATCATAGCGTCATGCAACCTTGAAACAACATGCACTTTTCCGCCAGCGTCGCTTTCGTGAGGTTTATTGGATATCTACGTTTCCTTAATAGACGTCTCTTTCTCATCTCACTCTTTCTCTTGTCGGGACTGAGGCAGATCCACTTAGTAACTGAGCACGCCATGGCGTCATCACCTGGTGATTCACCGTTGCCCAGGTATAATCGTTGAATGTAGGCCCACTCTGGTACAGTCATGCTTGGTGAATTATGCTGAAATCCCGGACAATCCCCCTGGCGAACTTATACTACCCCAGGACATATCCCTCACGACAAACGGCCCCTCTCTCGTGAGTCACAATTAAGTCCGTTGTTACGTGTGACGCACACCGCGAAGAACAAGAAGCCCAGCTATCGCTGACAAACCGCCCGACGCTTGTGCACGAGATCTCCTTGACACTAAACGCTACGAAGCACAGGACTCCATGCTGTACTGTTGTCAAGAGCTGCCCCGTGGTGAATGACTGCGATTTATTGGCCTGATTTTCCGACTTTTACATACCCCTTTACCATTTGACGCCTGCAATGAAAGGAATCCTCTCGAGCTATCGGGTTCATATTTGGCGTGGGAAAACTAGAATGGCAGCGTTACAATCTGGTGTAGGTCGCATGATGATCGACTCAGTCGTTTGGACACAATACATCAAAGTGACAGACACACAGGCAGCCACGTCGCCATATCAAATGCCGCGCCAACGCACTGGCGTCGAGCGGCAAAAACGGGCCAAAGTAACTCGACGAAGGACGCATCGAATCCATTGAGAAAATAGGGACCTCCCATTTGGTACAGCGTTCCTTAGGTCGCAACAGTCTCCAGTCTCCAGTCTCCACCCGATCCGTTTTGCCGCTTTTGTACAGCCTGCCGGCGTGACATCCAGACAGACTGACAGACGCCGGGATCATCGATCGCAATAGTTTGCATTTTATGTAGTCAATCCCACTTAAGAAAGAAAGGCACACGGGAATTAGCTCAACCGATATCTTGTTCCGGCGCGTACAGGCCGTATACAGAATGCTGCAGTATGACAATCACACCGGTCTTGTAGCAACTACACTACACTGGTTACCAGTACGACAGCGAGTGGAATTCAAGCTCGCTGTCCTGGTCTACAAGGCGCTCTACAACCCCGCACCGCCGTATCTGTCAGACGATTGCCAGCTAGTCGCCACCACCGGGCGCAGTCAGCTTCGTTCATCAGACACTTTCAAGTGCACCATCACCGGTACCAGTTCACGTCTTGGAGATGGAGCATTCGCTGCTGCCAGACCACGTCTTTGGAACAGTCTTCCTACACATGTCTGTCGACTTGATTCGTCCTTGGACACCTTCCACCGCAAACTGAAAACGTATTTAATTGCTCCAGGCACCAGCGCTTAGTGACTCTTGCTTTTGGGCGCTCTGTACAAATCTTCTTACTTACTTACTTTGATTTTTATTAGCCGATGTCGGCTGTTCACCGCGTTAAGCTGAGGGGGTGATCGCTCAAGGGGACGAATGCCTGAACACCGAACATGCGATTTAAAGCCCAGCAAAACTGCACGCGTCGCTGATCGTCAACGGCACGACAAACGCGCATGAGACGCCTAGGGTGACGCTTCGCCGACCGATCCCTCGATGATATTTGCCGACGTGTACGCTGCGCACCGTGTTGATTCATCTAGGCCTGGCTGACGAAGAGTGATATGTTACGGTCTGTCTGTCTGTCTGTCGCTCTTGCCGTAATAGGAATTATGACAGCGTCGACGGCAGACTGAGCCAACAGCTCGCGTCGCTTCGCTGTACGCTGTCGTCCGGCCGAGAAACGAGCTGCTTGCGATCGCGACGGGGCACAACGCTCGTCTCCCGGACATCCGCTACAGCTGTACAGTGCCGGTGTAGTTTGTACCGCACTATTTGCATCCCGGTGTAGTAGTAGCAGGGTGGTAGTGTCGGGCCTGCTGCTGGGCGAGCAGCGCGGGCGAGTGGATAATTTGCTCGACGCAACGACGACAAATCGCAGCAGCAGCAGCAGCTATCGTCGTCGTCGTCTCCTAGTTCTCAACTTGTGTCGTCGTTGCTGCACGAATCTGCTTACCTCCAGCTGACGACTTGCAACTACTACAATCACGGTACATGTTCTGTTTCGTTAATGTCGCACGACTTGCAGCGGAGTTAAGATCGGAAGCCGCATAAGCCGTGGTTTAACGTCGCAACAGCCGAAAAGGTGTTAAGTCCGCCATGAAGGAATGGATGAATAGATTACGACAAAGATTTGGTTGTTTGTTTCGCGAAGAATGGTTCGTTCCTCGTCGCTTTCGTTTCTTGGGACGAACGTGAAAGTGTACGGACCTTTCGCCTAGATTGGGGTTACAAAGAACTAACTTGTAGGAGATTACGAAGTGTTACGGCGGCAATAAGAATTCCCCCCTCCCACTCCTCCTCGTCGTGGGTGGATCAGGACCACCTGCATCTCAACAAAGTGTGCATTGCGGCATTGGGTCCCCAGGCCCGGCCAGTAGTCTCCACTTCGAGCTGGACCTCGATCCGTTTAGCCGTTCACGCACATCCCGACCGCGTAACAGACAAGACACACAGACTGACACACACCACGCCACGGAATCATCAGTCGCAATAGGCCGCATTATAGACGCCGTGCATTCGATACAGCGGAAAAATAAGAACGGAACAGTCACGATGCGTGCAATAGAAACAAGAAGCTCAGCTGTCGCTGACAAACCGCCCGACGCTTGTGCATGCCCATGTTAAGATCTTCTTGACACACAAGAGCCGCCCTCTGGTGAATGACTGCGATTTATTGGCCGGATTTTCTGACTTTGATCTACCCTCTCCCATCTGACGCCATCAATGAGGGGGTCCCTCGAGTTATAGGGTACGTATTTGGAATGGGAAAAGTAGAATGGCTGGGCTACAGTCCGGTGAAGGTTGCGTGATGATCGACTCAGTCGTTTGGGCACGATACATCAACGTGACAGACACACAGACAGCCACGTCGACATAGCAAATGCCGCGCCAACGCGCTGCGTCGGGCAGCAAAAAAGGACAAATATTGTCTTTGTATACAGCTGCGTGAAGCGAAGACGCCTCGCGGTTCACTACGCGGTTTCATACTGAGTTTAACTTGCCCAAGCTGGCAATTTTCAACAGAACTATGAACCGTTAACTCTAGCCCACAGCGCACAACTGCTGTGGCCGCCAACCGGGCTTTCAGAGGTTCCGGTTTGCAATCGTGCAGTTAGCGGACACGTAGACAGTTCTGTCAGTCGCTCCACACGGTTTAAGCGATCGTATACGAGACTAGGAGTACAGCAGTACAATGTCCGGTTCGATGCGCTGAGCATCCGGCATAGGCCGACAGTACACACCACGGGTCTGTTATCGGGTTAGTGGTGGGCAGAGTCACGGAATGTCCGTCAACACCGCGGTATAGGTATATCTCGTTCTTTGGCTTTCCGAAGTATAGTAGTGTGTCAGCTATGCTCACACAACTGAATCTCCCTAGTTTCAATACTGTATTACATAATGCTACAGCTGTATTTCACAACAGGCTAAAACTGTCTGGTGGTGTTATGAACGCTATTAGATTAGTTGTATTAACTAGGGCAATAGATTTTGAGTTATTCTCAGCCATGCTTACTATGTTTATAATTGTGTGTTTGTGTGTTTTATTGTCACTGCTTTTATGCTACTTTCCTTTCTTTCCTGGCTGTTTCTGTCGATATGGACTGTTGTGCCTGCATTAAACGTGATGAATGAATGAATGAATATCGCGGTATAAAAATGACGTCCTTCCGAGCCACATGGGCCATGGGACCACTGGGCGGCGATGATCTCCGTTTCAGTAGCCCTCAGTCAGACACCAGCTTATACGGGGTTTCGGGGCTAGTGCATCGCTCGGTGTGTCTGTTTAGTTCGCAGCCATTAGGCCAGTGCCCGGTCACATTGCTTGGCACCAGAGGCACATAGGTGCAACCATAGATTGAGAATTCGTGATTACAGGTTTCAAAATTCGTTGAAATTCACGAATTTTATGAAATTTTTAAACTTCGTTAAAAAATTCGCTGAACTATTGACAGGACAGTCAGTGTTGACTATAATTGTAAGTCACTATTGTTGAGTTTAACACAATACAGTTACAGTGTATAAACTATAAA